>JACCDO011244316.1_pt1 | contig 60367 bp, 61 predicted proteins | sample 7446101 | NCBI WGS metagenome assembly JACCDO01 (sample SAMN15323440, study PRJNA562643) | freshwater metagenome | isolation source: river surface water | place: USA:Blue River Watershed | collected 2017-08-16 | reverse complement strand
TTTTTGTTTTATCGAAATTGTTTTAACTGCATTCTAAGATAGGTCCGTTGATCTAAATCTCGGGATTAAACGCTATTAAGATGTTTAAGGATTAAAAATGAATTTAATTGAAAAAATTGAGCAAGAAGAAATTGCTCGCTTAAGTGCTAATAAAGTATTGCCAAGTTTTGCCCCTGGCGACACAGTAGTAGTTAGCGTTAACGTTGTTGAAGGTACACGTAAGCGTACCCAGGCCTTTGAAGGCGTTGTGATTGCTAAGCGTAATCGCGGACTCAATTCCAGCTTTATCGTGCGTAAGATTTCTTCTGGTGAAGGCGTTGAGCGTACTTTCCAAACATACTCACCATTGATCGCTAGCGTTGAAGTGAAGCGTCGCGGTGATGTACGTCGTGCGAAGTTGTACTACTTGCGCGATCGTTCTGGTAAGTCAGCCCGTATTAAAGAAAAGCTTCAAGCTCGCACTAAGGTAGTAGCTGCTCCAGCTGCTGAATAATTGCTGCTTTGATGCAAATAGAAAGGCGGCCTAGGTCGCCTTTTTTGCTGCCTTAGAATATAAATATGCCCAAGACCCCCAAGCCTGAAGTAGACGTAATCAACGTTGCTACGCCTCCAGGATTTGACGCGCAAGCTATTCCGATTCATGAGGTTCGTAGTGGCGACAAAAAGGTATCCTCGATATTTTTAGAGCCAGAGGCTTTAAGGCTGCGTCTGCAATCTCCACCAGAGTGGCAGCCCGAGATTACTGATGAAAATCGCCATGTGATTGCGGCAGACATTATTGCCAAGCGGCAGGCAGCAGGTAAGGTCACTAAGGCAGCAGTATTGATACCCTTGGTGTTAAAGGAAGATGGTTTATCAGTGCTTCTAACCCAACGCACCAACCATCTGCGTGATCATGCTGGGCAAATTAGTTTTCCTGGGGGGCGTATGGATCCTGAAGATCTCAGTCCTAATGACACTGCTTTACGAGAAAGCGAAGAGGAGATTGGTTTGGATCCCAAGCGGGTCGAGATTATTGGGCATTTGCCTCAATATTTAACTGTTTCTGGCTATAGCGTCACCCCAGTAGTAGGATTGGTACAAGCTCAGGCAGAATATGTCTTAGATGAATTCGAAGTAGCAGATGTTTTTGAAGTGCCCTTAAGTTTTTTGTTGGACCCAGCAAACCATCAGGTCAGATTGTGGCAAAGTGAGCAGGGTGGGCGTCGTTTTTATTCAATACCGTATGAGAACCGCTTTATTTGGGGTGCTACTGCGGGAATGTTGCGCAACCTTTATCATTTACTAAAAGTATGACTTTCTTTTCTATTCTCTTCGCCCTTATTGCTGAGCAATATCGCCCAGTAACCTCAAGCCATTGGATTGTGCGTATGAGCACCCGTTGGTTAAATTGGGTCGCCGGAGAGTTTGGCGGTAAGACTGAAGATGGTTCAAGCCCTATTGGCGCTCGTATGGCCTGCTTGGTCGCCTTTATTTTGCCGACCTTTTTGGTCTTCTTGGTGTATGTCGTTTGTATGGTGACTTACCCAATTTTAGGTTTCTTGTGGAACGTAGTTATTGCCTATTTATTTTTTGGCTTCCGTCAGTTCAGTCATTCTTTTACCCTAGTACATGAAGCCATAGAGGCACATGATTTGCCGGCAGCCCGTGCTGCTTTAGCTGAGTGGTATGGTCCAGATTTGGATGCTACCAATCTGACAGAGACTCAAGTGATTTCCTTGGCACTGGAGCGCGCCATCATTGGTTCACATCGCCATGTCTTCGGTGTCTTGTTTTGGTTCATGATGCCAATGGGACCTGCAGGTGTTGTGCTCTATCGTTTAGCTGATATTGCTGCACAACGCTGGTCCGAGCGTGGTGACTTTAACTTGAGCGAAGCAGCGCGCCATTTCTTTTATGTTCTCGATTGGATTCCATCTCGTATTACTGCAATGGGCTTTGCAATCGTTGGCAACTTCGAAGGTGCTGTTTATGCCTGGCGTTACCTCACCCAAAAATGGGCCGATTCTTTATCAGCCGTGACCTTGGCTGCCGGTGGTGGCGCTCTAGGCGTGCGCTTGGGTGAGCCTTTGAGTGAGCCCGATAGCGATGAGGCCTTGCGTATGGCAGAGGCTGGAGAGCCGCTAATCTATGAGGTAGGTCTTGAGCCAACTGAGCGTACGATGCGCTCTGCCGTTGGTTTGGTCTGGCGCTTAGTTATCGCTTGGATGGCTTTGTTGCTAATGCTGACCATCGCTCTTTGGCTTGGCTAATTCCCTGAATTTGGGTATCGGCAGTTTTTGAGTCAGAACGTAGTTGCCTAAATAGCGCTAGTCTTTCTGGCGCTATTTCATTTCTGTCTACCGCATCACGTACAGCGCAATCAGGTTCTGATTGATGTGCGCAATTATGAAAGCGGCACTTACCTAACAAGTCTTTAAATTCTCTAAAGGCATGTTGCAATTCGCTTACCGACATATGCGCTAAGCCAAATTCCTGAAAGCCTGGCGAATCAATCAGCGCTCCAAGCTCGCCAGATTCATCTCTGCCCCAGGCTTCAGGTAATTCAAAATAACGACAAGCAGTAGTGGTGTGCTTGCCGGTATCTAGACGGACTGAATATTCTTGGGTGAGGGCTGCAGCATTGGGGACCCAAGCATTAAGCAAGCTAGATTTACCCATGCCGGACTGACCTACGAAGACCGATACCTTACCCCGCAGTCCACCTTGGAGCGCATCAATCGACGCGGCATCAAACTTGGCAGAGACCTCGCTTACCGGGTAGCCCATGCGGGCATAGGGCGCAATGATTTTGCGAGCATGCTCTAAGTTATCTTTGAGATCGCATTTGTTCAAGAGAATATGTAAGCCAATTTGATTAGCTTCCGCAGCCACTACTGCTCTACCTAAAAGGTCAGGTGAGAAGGCCGGCTGGGTTGCCAGTACTACCAAGATTTGATCTACATTAGAGGCGATGATCTTGCTCTTAAATGCGTCTGAGCGATATAGAATATTTTCACGTGGTTCAATTTGAATAATGCGTGCTTGATCTGCTGATGTCATCTCTAGGAGCAGGCGATCACCCACTGCGCCAACGTGCTGTTTAGCAGGAGTGCTAACTTGTATTAATGGCCCTTGAGGGGATTCACTTCCTTGTGCATCTTGTACCAATCGCTGCGCTAGATAGTGCCTTCCATAGGAAGCAGTCAGTAGCGCGTGAAATTGATCCATGCTTACGAATTAAAGCGCTGTAAGTTAGCGATTCGTAGTGGAGCAGGCGGATGTGAACTATAAAAGGCGGTGTAAATTGGGTCAGGAGTGAGGGTTGAAGCATTGTCTTGATATAGCTTCACTAAAGCAGAGATTAAATCCTTTGCAGAAGATTTCTCGGCAGCAAACCCATCTGCTTCGTATTCATGTTTGCGTGAGGCAAGGCTACCTAGAGGTGTAAAGAAGAAGCTGAATACCGGAGAGATCAGCATAAAGAGTGCTAGTGCGAGGCCGCCGTTATAGCCGTTGAGATTGGGCATAACACCTAGATCGGTATAGAACCACACCTTAGTGCTAATCCAGCCTAGCAAGGCAAACATTCCAAAGCTCAAAGCAAAAGAAACTAATAGACGCTTGCGAATATGGTTGCACTTGAAATGACCCAACTCGTGTGCAAGTACAGCCTCTACTTCACCGGGATTGAGCTTTTCAATGAGGGTGTCAAAGAACACAATGCGTTTGGCTTTGCCCATACCGGCAAAGAAGGCGTTGCCATGAGCACTGCGCTTACTGCCATCCATTACGAACAATCCTTGGCTTGCAAAGTCACAGCGATTAAGGAGGGCTTCAATTTGAGTTTTTAAAGGACCTGCTTCCAAAGCTTGAAACTTATTAAAGAGGGGTGCAATAAATGTTGGGAAGATCCACTGCATTAGTAAACTAAATACAGTCAATACTCCCCAGGCCCAAAGCCACCATAGATCACCAGCTTGATCCATTAAGCTCAGAATGACCCAAAGTAGTGGTACGCCAATTGCGCCACCAACACCGATTCCTTTGATCATGTCGCTAAAGAATAATTTCGTATTCATACGATTAAAACCAAAGCGTTCCTCTAGATGAAACTGTTTGTACCAAGAGAAGGGTAGGTCAAGAATTCCGGAGATGATCACAATAGAGACTAGTAAAGCAATCTGCTGGGCAATGCCCTCGCCGAAGAATTGCAGGAGAGCCATGTTGAGAATCTGTAGGCCACCTAATAAAGTGAAGCCAATTAAAATGATGGCGCTGACACCGTTTTCTAAAATACCAAGGCGTAATTTGGCGATAGTGTAATCAGCCGCCTTTTGATGTTCGGCTAGACTCACTTTTTCGGAAAATTCTGCAGGAACTCGATCGCGGTGCTGGGCTACATAGCGAATTTGACGTTGAGAAAGCCAGTGGCGTAGGCCAAAACTGGCGATAAAGGCGATTAGAAAAACAATTGTGAATGTCATGAGATCATTATAGATATGAGCGAACAAACGAACACGGCCGAGAATAAGGCACCCCCTGCCAGCGAACACCTCATTTGGGTGGATATGGAAATGTCGGGTTTAAACCCTGAAACTGAGAGAATTTTAGAGATTGCGATTATCGTGACGGATGCGCATCTCAATACGATAGCCACTGCCCCTGTTTGGGTGGTGCATCAGGATGACACCGTTTTAGATGCTATGGATGCCTGGAATAAGGGAACCCATGGGCGTTCCGGCCTGATCGATAAAGTCAAGGCATCCACATTGGATGAGGCAACGGTTGAGGCGGAGTGTATTGCCTTTTTAAAGAAACATATTAAGGCAGGCATTGCGCCAATGTGCGGTAATACCATTGGTCAAGACCGCCGCTTTATGGCCAAGTACATGCCCAAATTAGAAGCTTACTTTCATTATCGAAGTATTGATGTCTCAACCCTGAAAGAATTATGTAAGCGCTGGCATCCTGAGTTGGTAAAGGGGTTCACTAAAAACCAGGCTCATACTGCTTTGGCCGACATTGAAGAATCGATTGAAGAGCTCAAGTACTACCGCGAGAAATTTATCGTTCCATTGCCGCAGTAAGCAGTAATACAGGCAGGGCTTAGGAAAGTTATTTCTTTAGGGCGCTCTTAGGCCTGAAGACTTTAATGACCTCTTCATGGGTCTCGATATAAGGCCCGCCAATGAGGTCAATGCAGTAAGGTACTGCAGCAAAGATGCCGGGAACAACTGACTTCCCGTTCTCATCTTTAAGCCCCTCAAGTGTTTCCGCAATCGCTTTTGGTTGACCTGGCAAATTAATCACCAGGGCCGCATGTCCCTCAATTTCTCTCAGAACAGCAACTTGCCTAGATAAAATCGCTGTTGGGACAAACTTCAGGCTAATCTGGCGCATTTGTTCGCCAAAGCCGGGCATTTCACGGGTTCCAGCTTCTAGAGTTGCTTCGGGGGTGACGTCTCTGCGAGAGGGGCCTGTACCACCCGTAGTCAGCACTAAATCGCATCCCAGTTCATCTACCAATTCCACGATGGTCTCGGTAATGATTTCAGATTCGTCAGCAATTAAGCGCTCATGAAAAGCACAGGGGTTGGTGAGGGTATTCATTAGCCAGGTCTGGAGAGCAGGGATGCCTTCATCTTGGTAGACACCCTTGCTGGCTCGATCAGAGATTGAGATTAGGCCAATTCTGACTTCATTTGGGGAGCTGCGTTTTTGGTCTTCGGTATGCTTCATGTTTCTATTCTAGCTATTATTAGGGCATGTTTACATATACATCCAGCCAGTTTCAAGAAATCGTCGATTTCTTGCTAAAAGAAGCCAAAAGAAGAGGGGCTTCGGACGTTGTTGCCGAAGTTTCCGAAGGGCAAGGCTTATCCGTAACGGTTCGTAAGGGCGAGGTCGAAACGATTGAGCAGAGTCTAGATAAGCAGGTTGGCGTTACCGTATTTTTAGGTCATCACCGCGGTAACGCGAGTACAAGTGATTTTTCTAAAGCTTCTTTGAAGGCAACGGTAGATGCTGCGTATCATATTGCGCAACATACGGCCGAAGATAATTGTGCAGGACCAGCAGAGCGTGAGCTCTTGGAAAAAAATCCTCGTGATTTAGATTTATTTCATCCGTGGAATATTGATGCGGCACATGCGATTGAAATCGCTCGCACTGCAGAGGGCGCGGCATTCTCAGTGAGCAAGCAAATTCAGAATAGTGATGGCGCCTCTGTATCTGCGCATCATGCGCATTTCATGATGGGAACTTCACATGGCTTTATGGGCGGCTATCCATTTTCTCGCCACTATATTTCTTGTGCGCCCATTGCAAGTGAAGGTGGCAAGCAATCTAATATGCAGCGCGATGATTGGTATTCCAGCTCACGCATTCCAGAGGAGTTGGCTGAGCCCGCTGCCATTGGTAAGTACGCGGCGCAAAGAGCACTTTCTCGCTTAAAAGCGAGATCACTAACAACCCGTCGTTGCCCCGTGATCTTTGAAGCGCCTTTGGCCGCTGGGTTATTGGGTAGCTTAGTGCAGGCGGTATCAGGTGGTGCACTATATAGACGCTCTAGTTTTCTACTCGATAGTCTGGGTAAGCAGGTGCTACCAAAACACATCAGTCTCTATGAAAATCCCCACCTAAAGTCAATGACGGGTAGCGCTCCATTTGATGAGGAAGGTGTCAAGACTGCCGCAAGAACAGTAGTGGATAAAGGAACATTAGAAGGCTACTTTCTATCAACTTACTCAGCGCGTAAATTAGGAATGAAGACCACTGGTAACGCTGGCGGCTCACACCACTTAATACTTCAAAGTAAGAAAACGCCCAAAGGTGGATTGCCTGCGCTATTAAAAGAAATGGGTACTGGCTTATTGGTGACTGAGTTAATGGGGCAGGGCGTGAATTACGTTACTGGCGACTATTCCCGTGGAGCTTTTGGTTACTGGGTTGAGAATGGTGTAATTCAATATCCAGTAGAAGAGGTAACGATTGCCGGAAATCTTCGCGATATGCTCTTGGATATTGCCATGATTGGGAGCGATACCCTGATACGGGGCACGAAAGAAACTGGTTCCATTTTGATTGGCTCGATGACGGTTGGTGGAAAATAAATTCTGAAGGGGTATGAGAATGCAAAGACGTTCATTTTTAAAGAAAGCAACTATTGGCGCAGGTGCTGCAGCCCTTGCTGCACCAGCTATTGGACAAAACCTGCCAACTCTCAATTGGCGTTTAGTCTCTAGCTTTCCGAAGTCTTTAGATACCCTCTATGGCACTCCAGAGGTATTTGCTAATGCGCTTAGAAAAGCCACTGACGGTAAGTTCAATGTCAAAGTATTTGCAGCGGGCGAAGTAGTTCCTGCTTTGCAAGTTTTAGATGCTGTTCAGAATGGTACCGTTGAATGTGGACATACAGCTAGTTACTACTACTTAGGTAAGAACAGCGCATTTATATTTGATACTGCTGCACCTTTTGGCATGACGGCACGCCAGCAGTCAGCATGGATGCTGCATGGCAATGGCATGAAGCTGATGCGTGAGCTTTATGCCAGCTACAACATCGTGAATTTCTTGGGTGGACAAACAGGAACCCAGATGGGTGGTTGGTTTCGTAAAGAAATCAAATCACCAGAAGATCTCAAGGGTTTGAAATTCCGCATTGCTGGTTTTGCAGGTCAAGTGTTAGCGAAATTAGGGGTAGTGCCACAGCAATTACCTGCTGGTGAAATTTATTCGGCTCTTGAAAAAGGTACGATCGATGCCGCTGAATTTGTTGGGCCATACGATGATGAAAAACTTGGCTTAGCCAAGGTAGCCAAGAACTATTACTACCCAGCATTCTGGGAGGGGGGTGCAAACCTTTCTTTCTTGGTGAACAAGAAGCAGTGGGATGCCTTGCCGCCCTCTTACCAAGCTGCTTGGGAGTCTGCTTGCTTTGAGGCCCACACTGATATGTGCGCTAGATACGATGCGTTGAACCCGCCAGCATTACAACGCCTGCTTCATAATGGCGCGGTGTTACGCAAGTTCAATGCCTCCATTATGGATGCCTGCTTTAAAGCCACTCAAGAGACCTATGCAGAAGAATCTGCTAAGAATCCTCAGTTTAAGAAGATTTTCGAAGACTATCGCGTCTTCAGGAATATGGAGGCCCAGTGGTTTGGGGTGGCAGAGCAAGCCTTTGCGCAATATAGCTTTAATAAGAAACTTTAAATAATTGACTAACGCCATCAAAGGGCTGCAAAGCCCTTTTTCTTTTTCTACCCAACTCCACATGACTTGTTAGTATTGTCTGATGCTCGATACTCTTATTAGTCCAGTCATTGAATCCTTCAATACGCACTCGCTCACATTTTTTATTTGCGCAATTGTGAGCGTGGTTGTAGTGGGAATATCTAAGAGTGGCTTTGGTGCTGGCCTAGGGGTCCTTTCCTTGCCAATCATGGCTAGTCAATCCAGTATTAATGAGGCGCTGGCCATTTTGCTGCCACTACTCATTGCGATTGATTTAGTGGGTATTCAGCGCTTTCTGAAGAATGCTAATTGGCGAATTCTTAAACTTATTATTCCCCCTGCGTTTATTGGAATGCTACTCGGAATGATTTTTTTCACCATCATTACGCCTAAAGCTTTGACGCTTTTCGTGGGCATTTTCATCATGCTATTTTTAATTCAAATGCTGGTGATATCCCACTTTGATTTACAGGAGGCTAAGCCCTATCCTTGGTTGGGTCGCTTGATGGGACTTACTTCTGGATTTACCTCTTTTGTAGCACACAATGGTGGCCCACCCATTACCATCTTTATGTTGCGCGAGAAGTTATTACCCATGGTGTACACCTCTACACTGGGGGTATTTTTCACCTTCATTAACTTTGGTAAGTTAGGTCCGTATGCTTATTTGGATTTACTCAATTTTAAGCAGTTAGCAACATCGGTGATTCTTCTGCCTTGTGTGCCAGTCGGCGTGTATCTTGGATTTTATCTGGCTAAGAAAATTTCCATGAAATGGTATTACCGTATCGTGCAGTTCTTCTTGCTCATAGCCAGCATCAAGCTGATTGCTGATGGTTTGATCTAGACTTATTTAGAGCCAAGAACCTGCTGCAAGAAGCGTGAGATATCTGCCAGCTCTTCACGGTTAACCGAATGCTCCATTGGATATTCATTCCAATCCACCGAATACCCCATCTTTTCAAGCAGCGCATGAGAGGCTTGAGCGCGGTCAAGCGCAACAACCGGATCATATTCACCGTGAGCCATAAAGATCGGCGTGTTTTGGTTTGCTGAATGCTTTTCAATAGGGAGGGTTACTGCTAGCGGTAAATATCCTGAGAGGGCAATAATGCCAGCTAGCTTATGTGGAAAGCGCAAGCCAGTCTGCAAGACCATTGCGCAACCTTGTGAGAAACCAGCTAAGACAATATTTTCATAAGCAATACCTCGACTGGCTTCATGCTCAATTAATTGAACAATCGATGCAGCCGATTTTTGAATGCCAGCAGCATCTTCTTGATCCATCAAGTTCCGTCCAACAATGTCATACCAAGCTGGCATGACATAGCCACCATTCACTGTGACGGGCATACTTGGCGCACTCGGGAATATAAATCGAATACCAGGACAGCCGGTTAAATTGAGCTCTGGAATGATCGGCACAAAGTCGTTGCCGTCAGCGCCAAGGCCATGCAGCCAAATAACAGCTGCTGTCGGGTTTGGAATGGTTTCTAGCTCGATGCAAGGTAGTAATGCCATAAGGTATCCGGTAGGTATGAGGTTCTTAATCTTGAAGATCAATAGAGTACCTCAAAAAGCTTTGGGGTAGCCAACCCCAACAATAAAGCTGAATCAAATGATGAGTCGATTATTAAATCAGCTGTTCTCCCATTGGAGTTTGATGGGGGAACCTAGATTTAGATCGTTGAACTAGTTTAGCTTTCCACGACCACGAATTCACCAAGCATTAATTTTTCTCTGAATTGAGAAAAAGAAAATAGCACCTTTATTTTGCTGGTATTAATAACTTCGATCTTGCCCTCGGGGGTTAAATTAGCAAGATACTCGCCTTCCAGAAAGAGGGCCTCTGGAATAGTTTTTATCTCCTGCATTTGCTCCAGTACAAGGCTTTTTGTAATTTTGATACGCATGCCGTATCTTAGGTTATAGAAATTAGCAGCATTTCTTGGTTTGCACAGTCTAGACAAGCCGATGCACCATTTTTGGGTTTTAAAAATGAATGCCAATAAAGCCTTTTGGCAAAGCTTTATTCTGGTATCGGTGTAAATATGATCTGCCGTTTGCGCCAAAGTAGTGCAAGTCACTAAATTGTCATTATTTGAACAAGTGATCCCTGCTTGGATATATCTATCTGTTAGATGTCAATAATCTAGAACGTATTGAATCTGGCGATTTTATAGATGACAACCGAGAATTGAGTCGTAAAACTTTTATCTAGCCAAAAGCATAGAATATCCTTATATAAACTGTAAAAACCTATGAATTCACTCTTCGAGTCTAACCTCAGTGTAATTGCTTACGTCCCTTATTTCTTTGCCGGGTCTATTTTTATATTTGCGACTATCGGTTGGTATTTTGGCCGTTACCGTTTAAAGCTACATGGAGGTAGCGGGGTTGCAGTTCGCGACTCGCTAGCCGCAGCTATTTTTGGCCTATCCGCTTTAGTGCTTGGTTTTACTTTCTCGTCGGCTGCCAATCGATACTCTATGAGAGTAGATTCAATCCGTGCCCAAGCTCAAATCTTGGGGGATGTATATAGTTCACTCAAGTATCTTGCCCCCAGCGATCAAATCGAACTTAAAAAATCCTTAAATGACTTGCTAAACTTACGCTTAACCGTCTATAGAGATGCTAACAGTCGACTAGATATTGATCGGGGCGCAGGAAAAATGTCAGCAGCCATCAGAAAGGTTTATGAGCAGGCTACTCAGGCCATTTCTAATGCTCCAGCTAGTAGCCGAGCGCTTGCCAATGAAATACTCCTACCTCAAGTTAGAAGTCTATCTACAGTATTTGCAGAAGGACTGATTAATACTAAGTCTCACCCACCAAGTTTATTGATGAGATTTTTGGATGCACTTTTATGTGTTGGCGCCTTCTTAATTGGTTACACGATGGCAGTAAAGAATGAGAGTGACTGGCTCTTAGCTAGCCTTTACATTATTTTGGTGGGTTTCTCGCTCTACGTCATTCTCTCTTTAGAGGTTCCGAATATCTTGATGCCCTATGATGAAATTAATCGAGAGTTCTTGATGCTCAAGGAGTCGGTTGATTCAGTGCGTTAGCTATAGCTCTTCCTAGGGCCAAGATTCTTTTAGCATCCTGAATATGTAGTTCCTCAATGAGCTTGCCATTGAGTACTGCAATTCCTGCACCCAACTTAATTGCTACCTCATAAGCAGCAATTTTTTCTTGTGCTTCAGTAATTTCAAGATCTGAGGGGCCAAAGATTTCATTGGCTAAAGCAATTTGATTTGGATGAATTAGGGTCTTGCCATCAAACCCCATATCTCTTCCCTGAATACAGGACTGCCTTAGGCCGGCTTCATCATCTAAGGAGAGGTGAACCCCATCTAATACACAAAGACCATAAGCTCTAGCAGCGAGTACTGAAAGGGATAGTGCGGCTTGGTTCTCGATCCGATTGGGCGTATGGCGGGCATGCAAATCTTTTACGAGATCTGAGGTTCCTAAGACTAAGGCCTCTAGAAGCGGGTGTGAGCTCGCTATTTCCTGTAGCCTAAAGATGGCAAGCGGAGTTTCAATCATGGCCCAGATGGTCATGTTCGTAGGGGCATTCATTTGCTGAAGTAGAGAGGCCACTTCTTGTACTTGTGCAGCAGACTCTACCTTGGGTAATAAGATGGAATCTGCTTTGCTATTGGCAAAAGTCTTTAAGTCATCGAGTCCCCAAGGAGTATTAAGGTTATTAATTCTGACTACCGCCTCGCGATAGCCGAATCCTGACTCTAATGCTGCAAGTATATTTGCTCGTGCAGTTACTTTCGCATCTGGGGCAACTGCGTCCTCTAAGTCAAATATTAAAGAATCAGCAGGCAGGCTTTTGGCTTTTTCTAGGGCCCTTGTATTTGCGCCAGGCATGTATAGAACAGAGCGCCTTGGACGATTGGTATTGATCATATTTACAGCCTACTCGTTTTAATATGCCCAAGATAGCTTGAGCAGATTGACGAATGGGTCGGAGCTAATTGCCATCGGACCTAAGAAGGGATGAATAAACAGCACCAAGAAATAGATGACACCAACAACAGTTAATCCTAAAAAAAAGATCAACATGGTATGAGTCTTGCCTGAGTTCATCTTAAATAAGCACGAGAAAAATAAAAAGACCATGGAACTACTAATTAATCCCATCCAGGCAGGTTGGGCAAGGGCGAAGTGGGCGTTGTATATTCTACTTCTCCGCAATTCAGTTGCCTCTAAAGCCAATTTCATTAGTTGCTGATGTGCATTTGATTGTCCAACATTTTGAGGTTGGATGTGGATCACAATATCTTCAATTTTTAATAATTCTTTATAGGTATCAAGACTAAATTGGTCCTTGCTAAGCAGTGGCCATTCTTCATTGATGACCATATTGGTATAACTTTTCAGAGCCTCTTTTCCTTTGCGATCCACTTCGGGTGGAAACGCAGAAAATAATCGGTACATATTGTTTAGAGTGCTTGCCTCCTTAGCAACAGCATCACTCACATTGGTATAGTTCTGCCAAACCAATACGGTCACAAAGGCAAATACAAGGCTAAAGATAACCCCCATGGCGTTATAAATATAGCCGGCATACTCTGAATCTTCCCCAAAAAGATAACTTGGAAATAATTTCTGAAAAACCCAGAATACGGAGAAGGAGAGCCCTAGGACTACGGTAATAAGCGTAATTCTTAGGCCAACGTCAGAGAACTCGAGGACATGTCTTAATAAAGGAAAATCCATGGTGGCGCCGTATCAATAAGAGTAAAAATAGGAGGCTCCAATACTGCGGAGTGAAGGCTATAGCCTAAACTATTTCAATGGAAAAAGAAAAGGTTTCAATTATCTCTGAAGAGGTTATCAGAAAGGGTTAAGATTACTCATTCCTTCTAAATGAAGAGCCCAATAAATAACTGATCACTGAGTCCATAAGATATGAGTAAATTCGCTTTCCAATTTGAAAAAGCCTACATTAATGGCCAATGGGTAGATTCTGATAATAAATCTACTATTGACGTTACCAATCCTGCAACAGGCGAGCTCATTGGCACCGTTCCTAATATGGGGGCTACCGAAACTCGCAGAGCAATTGAGGCTGCAAATAAGGCTTTACCTGCATGGCGCTCTAAAACTGCTAAAGAGCGTGCGCGAATCTTGCGTAACTGGTTTGATCTCATTATGAAGAACCAAGATGCCCTTGCTCAGTTGATGACTGCAGAGCAAGGAAAGCCTTTGGCTGAGAGTAAGGGTGAGATCGCATACGGCGCTTCCTTTATTGAATGGTTTGGTGAAGAAGCAAAGCGTCTTTATGGCGAAACTATTCCTGGCCATGCGAGCGATAAAAGATTGATTGTGATTAAGCAGGCTATTGGTGTTTGTGCTGCGATTACACCGTGGAACTTTCCGTCTGCCATGATTACCCGTAAAGTCGGCCCCGCCTTGGCGGCCGGTTGTACGATTGTTTTGAAGCCTGCCAGTCAAACGCCATTCAGCGCTCTAGCACTATGCCAATTGGCTGAAGAGGCTGGCATTCCGCCTGGGGTATTTTCTTGTGTAACAGGTTCCGCAACTGCTATTGGCGGCGAGCTTTCATCAAATCCGATTGTCAAAAAGCTCAGCTTTACTGGATCAACCGAAATTGGCAAGCTCTTACTAGCCCAATGTGCAACGACCGTAAAGAAAGTTTCGATGGAGTTGGGTGGTAACGCGCCCTTCATTGTTTTTGATGATGCCGATATTGATTTAGCGGTTGCGGGTACCATTATTTCTAAATACAGAAATGCAGGACAAACTTGTGTTTGCGCGAATCGCATCATGGTGCAAGACTCAATCTACGATGTCTTTGTTGAAAAATTCGCTAAAGCAGTGAGCGCCCTTAAGGTTGGTAGTGGCGTTGAGGCGGGGACTGTGATTGGGCCCTTGATTGACGAACGTGCACTTGTGAAAGTGGAAGAGCAGGTCAACGATGCTGTTAAAAAAGGTGGCAAAGTGGTTCTTGGTGGTAAACGTCATGCCTTGGGAGGCTCCTTCTATGAGCCTACCGTGGTCTCAGGCGCTACTAGAGATATGTTGGCCTTCAGAGAGGAAACCTTTGGGCCATTGGCTCCAATTTTTAAGTTCTCTAGCGAGGCTGAAGCTATAGAAATGGCGAATGACACTCCATTTGGTTTGGCGGCATATTTCTATAGTCAGAATATCGGTCGAATTTGGCGTGTAGCTGAAGCACTGGAATACGGCATGGTTGGCATTAATGAGGGTCTCATCAGCAATGAGGTAGCGCCGTTTGGTGGCGTCAAAGAAAGTGGTCTTGGTCGCGAGGGGTCTCAGCATGGTATCGAAGATTACTTGGAGATGAAGTATCTTTGTATGGGTGGCATTAAAGCAGTGGAATAGAAAATAAGTCATTAAGAAAAATAAATAGAAGAATGAAGAGATGAAGTCGTCCATAGTTGAAGATGCTATTACCTCACGCAAGTCTGTCGGGGCTTTCACTAAAGAGAGTGTTTCAAAAGAGGTCATCACAAAGCTTCTGAATATTTCCGCCAGAGCGCCATCGGGCACTAATACTCAGCCTTGGAAGGCTTATGTATTAGAGGGTAATGCTCTTGTAGATTTATGTGCAAAGGTATGTGCGGCATATGACAGCATCGCTGCTAACCCTGAACTAGAAAAAGAATATCAAGCTGGCTACGACTATTACCCCACTAAATGGTTTAGTCCCTATATCGATAGACGTCGTGAGAATGGCTGGAGCTTATATGGTCTTCTTGGAATTACCAAGGGCGATAAAGATAAGATGCATGCACAGCACCGTAAGAACTTTGAGGCCTTTGGCGCACCCGTTTGCATCTTCTTCACGATTGATAAAGAGTTGGGCCGAGGCTCTATGCTTGACTATGGCATGTTTTTGCAAAACTTCATGGTTGCCGCCAGGGGTGAGGGCTTAGATACTTGCCCGCAAGCTGCCTGGAATCATTACTCCAAAATCATTTTGCCATTCATCGGTGCAAAAGAGAATGAGATGTTGGTATGCGGTATGGCGCTTGGCTATGCTGATAAGACCGATATAGTGAATACCTTCCATACGCCTCGAATTGCTGCCGAAGAATTTACTACTTGGCTTAGGTAATTAATTCTTGATACGAGCGCTCTTGCGAGTTCTTTCGTAAAAGTTATCCGGTTTTGACTTTACCCAAGTAATAAACTTATCCATCTCTGGGTGGCTCTTCAAAATTTCGGCAGTATTAAACTGCTGAGCTAATTCAGATTCAGTAAATAGCGCATGGATTTGTTTATGGCAAATTCGATGCAAATACTCAGTAGTCTTGCCCCCTTTCGATTTCGGTACCAGGTGATGGGCATCTTTTTGCGATTCCGGAATCAACCTCTCGCAAATTGGACACACAAGTTTCTCCGCCTTATTGAAAGGTCTGGGCTCAAGAGAAATTAGCTTTTTGCGAACTTTGCCAAGCATAGGGTCTTCTGTTTGGTGCTTCTAAAGATGAAGGGCTCCAGCCAGTTTAGTAAATAAGTCTTAAACTTGCAGGGTGACAAAATTTTCTAAAAATACCCTGACAGACGCAGACTTATCTCGCTTAATCGAAATGGCTTGGGAGGATCGCACTCCATTTGATGCCATTGAAAGTCAGTTTGGGCTATCTGAGCCTCAAGTCATTGAGTTAATGCGTAGTCAATTAAAGCGTAGTTCCTTTAATTTATGGCGTAAGCGCGTCACCGGCAGGGCAACTAAGCATGTAGCCTTGAGAAGTAAGTTGGTTACCCGTGCGCACTGTCCAACTCAATATAAGCAAAAATGAGCAAGGCAAAGAGGCTGATATTGATTCTGGGGGATCAATTAGATCTCCAGAGTGCTGCACTCCAGGATTTTAATTTTGAGACCGATGAGATTGTCATGATTGAGTCGGCTAATGAAGCCCAATACGTTTGGTCTCATAAAGCCAAAATAGCCCTGTTTTTATCCGCTATGCGGCACTTTGCTAAAGCCCTTCAAGATCTCAAGTACCCACTCATCTATATTAAAGAGTCAAAGCTCTCGATTGTAGATACCTTAAAAGAGTGCGTTCAGAAGAATGGCGCTCAGCAACTAATTTGTGTAGAGCCCGGAGAGTATCGACTCAAAGTTGCGATTGAACGGATGGCTCAAGAGTTGGATCTTCATTTGGAGATGCGGGAAGATGATCATTTTTACTGCACTCATCAAGAATTTATCCAATGGGTAGCTAATAAAAAAGAGCTCAGGCTGGAATATTTTTATCGGCTTATGCGTAAGACTCATCAGATCTTGGTAGACGCTGATGGCAACCCAGAGGGCGGCCAATGGAATTTTGATCAAGACAATCGCAAGCCGTATCCTAAAAAAGGACCTGGCATTATTGATAAGCCACTTTCTTTTGCGCATGATGCAATTACCAAAGAGGTGCTTGATTATGTTGGCAAGACTTATGCAGAACATCCCGGATCATTGGATGAATTTGATTGGCCCGTCACTAGAGAGCAAGCACTAGAGGCGCTGGATTATTTTGTTGAGTATCGCCTCAGAAACTTTGGGGTATACCAAGATGCTATGTGGACGGATACCCCATTTGGTTGGCATTCCATCCTATCGAGCTCTATGAATCTCAAATTGCTCAATCCTAGAGAAGTGGTGAGCGCAGTACTGAAGGCCTGGAAAAAATATTCTTTAGATCTCTCTACGGTAGAGGGTTTTATACGGCAAATACTCGGCTGGAGGGAGTTTGTACGTGGCATGTATTACCTAGATATGCCACAGATGGCTCAGGATAACCATTACCAGCACGCAAACAAGCTTCCAGGCTGGTACTGGAATGGCAATACCAATATGGCCTGCATGAAAGATGCTATTGGCCAAACACTTCAATATGGTTATGCGCACCACATACAACGCTTAATGGTTACTGGAAACTTTGCATTATTGGCAGAAGTGCTTCCATCAGAGGTGTGTGATTGGTATCTAGCAATTTATGTAGATGCCATTGAGTGGGTTGAGCTTCCCAATACTGCAGGGATGGCGCTGTTTGCTAATGGGGGAAGGTTTACAAGCAAGCCTTATATTGCAAGCGGTGCTTACATTAAACGCATGAGTAATTACTGCAATGATTGTAAATACAAGCCTGATGTGCGTTTTGGGGAAAATGCTTGTCCAGTTACTACCCTGTATTGGAATTTCTTAATCAAGCATCGAGATCAATTTGAAGCAAGTCCAAGGACTAGATTAATGACTGCAAACTTGAAAAGAATTAGCGATGAAGATCAACAATCAATCACTATTCATGCCAAAAAGATTCTCAATAATCTGGATGTAGTCTAGGTTCGATGACGAAAACCAGCTTCAAGGGAAATAAAAGCTTCTTACCAAGCAAGCCCTGCATCGTTTGCAAGAAAGAGATGACTTGGAGGAAATCCTGGGCTAAGAACTGGGAATCCGTGAAATATTGTTCGGATGCCTGTAGGCGCAAAAAGCCAGATTAAGTCAGGCTTGCTCTCACCTCGGCTGAGCGATCCCAAAGATTGGGCACTTGTTTGGAGGAGTATCCGGAAACAAATTGCTTGGGTTGGCCGGTTAGGGGGTCATAGGTATGACGCTTCACAGCGCCAATATTGGCTCCGTATACATGAATGCTGATAGAGGTTTTGTCTGGAATAGCATTGCTCACCACATGAATATCGCCAATAGTCGGACCAACGGCTTCAATTTCACCCTGACATAAAACAGTTTCAGGACCATCGGTAACTAATTCACCAGAGGGCAATTGCTGATAGCGCTGCCCCTTTTCCATTCCTCTGAGCATGCCAACGAGTCCCCAGATACAGTGATCATGTATTGGTGTCTTTTGGCCGGGGCCCCATACAAAGCTCACCACAGAAAATCTTCCCAATGGATCTGCATGCAGTAAATACTGTTGATAAAAATCAGGGTGAGGAACGGTGCAAAATTCTGGAAGCCAGTCATCTGACTGTATCAGTATTTTAAGTAACTCAGAACACTTTGCAATGAGATTGGGTTCCGTAGACTCATGAGAAACTAAATTGGTCATGCCAATCACAAATTCTCGCAGGGGTGCGATGGTGTCTAGTTGATTGCTCATAACTTCATTCTAATTTGATATTTCAGGGTAGTAAGCTACTTTACATCTTAGTTATGATACTCACCATAAAGCAAGTTTTTCTTATTAGCATTTAACTAAATATTGAGGTTATTTATCTCATTCTGAATAAAAAAATCAAACTTCTTTGTGCCTTCTTGCTTTTAGGATTCTGTTGGGAGTTATAGCTTTCTCATTGCTTGCTCTTGCTGCTGGTATGTATCTTCATCAAAGTCGACCATCTAACCAAGCAAAATTAAAAACTCAGTGAAGAGTTTCGAGCGATTAGCCAGTCGAAGAGGATTAATAATTAAGGACCCGGCGGCGGGACTCCAAGGCCAGGAGGTGGTCCAAAACCTGGTTCGCCAGGTGGTGCAAAGAAAGGTGCTGGTGGGGGCGGAAAGTCTGGCCCAGCCGGTACAACATAGACAGGGTCCCCAGAGGCACATCCACCTAAGGAAATCAGGGTCAAGATTCCTGGAAGATCAAATCCCATTTTCTGTTTCATAAAGTGAATTAAGTATCTAGTTTGGATCATTCGCAATATGAATCGGAGTAATATGGTTTTAATACTAACAGTGGCAACGTAATATCAAATATCCTCCGAAAGTAGGGGTTCGTTCTCAAATATCTTTGGTATAAATGAACTACTGCGATTTATTTCTCATAAATTAACGAAATACTATTGATATGCAAGCACCATTAAGAATTCGTAAATACATCTCTCTGGGTATTGCCAGTCTTTTTTTAGGCGGCTGCACCTCTCCGCTGACTCCAGACTTTGGGCAGATGTCTGCTAAATATGCCAACTCTCTTGAGCAATACCAGATCAATATGATTTTCCAAAATATATTGCGCGCCTCAGAGAATAGACCAGTAAGCTTTTTGGATATGCCAACAATCAATGGTTCTGGATCAATTGGCGTAACACCTTCTGTGAGCGCTTTGTTTACTGGCGGAGCAATACCCTACAACGCTAGCTATCAAGTAATTCAAGGCGGGCTTTCATATGCAACACCAAGTACTTCACTGACGTTGAATAATACGTTTAATTTCACCCAATCCTCTTTGGATAATGCGGTGTTCTGGAAGAACTATCTCAGTGAGCTACCAAAGGAGACTGTAAAATATTTCTCTCACAATCACATTCCAAAAGAAGTGCTCTTGAGTTTGGTGGTTGATGAGATTGAAATCTTTGAGGCAAATGGCAAAACTACAGTATTAGTCAATAATCCACTAAGACCAGAGCACCCACAGTTTCAGCAATCTCTTTATAGGCTCATCAATAATGGCTTTACTGCGGAGCTAATTGATACATCAGAGAAGCTGGGCCCTCCAATTACCATGGAAAAAGTTACCCCAAGGTTTGGAGAAACTGCTTTTACGATGTTTAAAGATTCAAATATCACACTCAAATCGGTCGGCAGCCCTAAAAACCCACTCTATCAGCCGATTCAGGTCTCTAGCATGTATAAGCTTTGCATTAATTCAGATCAGTTTGCAAATTACCTGCCAACAAAAAAGTATGGCCAAACCTTTTACTGCGAAAACAACAATCAAGAAGACTTGGCAAAAACAAGTGCTGCTAAAAAAGCGCAACCTACACTGATTGTTCGTATTCGATCTACGAATAATGTTTTTGAATATTTAGGGAAAGTGGTTAGAGCTCAACTAGCTGAAAAGCCTTATCTAATTACCTTGCCTCCTACGGCAGACACCTTTAATAGCAATCGCGGTAAATTAAATCAATATGCTTTATTAGTTGTGGACAAAGATAAGCCAAAACCAAAACCTTTTGCGGTAATCGAAGGGCTTGATGGGGATACTTATAGCATTCCCAGTGAGAACAATGGTTATTCACCTCTAACAATCAAACTGTTAGCGCAATTGATGTCGCTACAAAAGGTTCCGGGAAGTATTCCGGCTTCACCATCGGTATTGCTAAAGTAGCTTTCAGCTAACTAGTCAAAAGTTCACTATTATGGATTGCAATGTTTGCATTTTGAGGGGTCTGCAAAGCGTAGAACTTTCATGCCTTCGGTATCTTGATGATCACACTTGAGGCACCCCCAAATTTTGGCAACCTCTTGATCGGTAGGCAGTCCGCAGGCATTACAGGGTAGCCCACGCTGAATATCTTTGACCCAAAATCCTGGTGTTTGACATTTAGGGCACAAGGACTTCATCTTCTGAGCGAGATCCATGGTGGCCTTGCGAATGTTTTCCATGCGAGTTGGGTTTGCAAAAGCACGAAGATCATTTTCAACATAGACAATGCCTTTGGATGAAAGTGCTTTTGCCCACTTAAATGAATCCTTCAATTCAGCTAGGTCTTTAATGCCTTTTCTAGATTGTGGGTGGTACTCATCGGTAGGCTTGATCACTAAATAATGTGGTGGGAAAAGAGCTGAATCAGCAAACTGCGATAACTCTTCCCAATGACTAAAGTAGCCACTATCACTTTGAGCGGGCGCCCCAGAAAAGCCAGTGAGCTCTAAATCATTTTTCTGATCAATTAATACTACTAATTCATTATTCCAAGACAGGATACCTGCGTAGGGGTCATTCACAAAGGCGCCTTCGTTCGCAATTCCTAGGTCGAGATTGAGTAGCTCCATGCCAAGCTGTGCTTTTTTACGAGCTGCATCTAGTTGCGATCCATATCTGGGGATTTCTTGTGTGAAGGTGCCTAATAAATCCGTGTCATATGCATCAGTTTGCGTTACCTGGCATCCAAGTTCTACATCCAATACAGATGAAATGACTGCTTCCTTGCCATGCTTAGTTAATAAGCTAGCTGATCTATTGTGAAAGATACTCATCTAACTATTACTTTACAAAAATAGTTTGGCAATCATGGTGTACAGCGGAATGCCAAGAATGATATTGAGCGGAAAGGTAATCCCTAGAGACATTCCCATATAGAGCCCTGGGTTCACCTCTGGCAGGGCATGACGTAATACTGCAGGTACTGCAATATAAGATGCACTTGAGGCAAGCACCATGAGCAAAATAGTATTGCCTAATGGCAGTCCAATCAATTTACAAAGTACTAAAGCGAGTAATGCATGGGAGAGGGGTGACCCGATAGCATAGAGGAGAGTGATAGGAGGTTTGCCTCTTAAGCCTTTGATGTTTCTCGCTGCCATCAAACCCATATCTAGTAAGAAAAATGCCAGCATGCCTTTAAATAAATCAATCGAAAAAGGCGCCATGAGTTTTTGACCAGCATCACCACTGACTAGAGCTACCACCATCGAGCCCAGAAGAAGTAGCTGCGCACCATCAGTAAAGGACTCATGCAATATTTTAGAAATACTGGAGGCTTCTTGTTTTACCGTTGGGTCATTTGACTGGGATGCACGTGCTTTATTGGCTAACACAATTGCCAGAATGATTGCTGGCGACTCCATGAGCGCCATAGCAGCAGCCATATGACCACCATAATCAATATTAAATTGATCCAAATACTGGGTGGCAGTAATAAACGTAACGGCACTAACTGATCCATAAGTAGCAGCAATTGCTGCAGCATCAAATACACTTAAGGTTCTTCTCAGCAAAAGATATCCAATGATTGGAATAATGATCGCTAGAAAAATGGCTAGACCTAATGAAAAGGTAATCTCACTAGTAAAGCCCGACTTATGTAGAGCAAAGCCGCCTTTTAAACCTAGAGCCATTAATAAGTAAAGCGATAAGAATCGAGAGATTTGTGGGGGTATCTCGAGATTGGATTTAACGCTTCCAGCAAATACGCCAAAGATAAAAAATAGAATGGCGGGATCAAGAAAGTTAGTCATAGATTTGCTTTACACGGCAATTACAGGCTATTGCCTAATAATTGCCTGCACGAGTGGATGCTGAATTTTCTTATCAGACCTGATGGCATAGAAGTATTCATAAATCTCCTCACAGTCCCCTAGGAACTCCATCCCATAGGTCTCCTTGAGATCTTTCTCAACCATTTTGCCTGCTGGAAAAACTCCGAGACCACTGGCTGCAAAGGTTTTGAGTAGGGCGCTATCCTCAAACTCGCCAACGATATTAGGGGTAATGCCATGCTTGCTAAGCCATTGGTCAATCAAGAAGCGAACTGTAGAGTGTGCTGTTGGAAGAAGCACTGGCAACTCTCTAAGGCATTCAGGAAAATTTCTTTTAGAATTTTTCACAAATTGTTTTGGGCTGAACCAAGCCATTGAAGTTCTCGTAAGCTCTTCGCTGTACACATTCAGGTTTTTATTGTGCGGTGCAGGGCGGTCTGCTAAGATAATATCCAGACGATGCAAAGCAAGATCTGCTAACAAACTTTCAAAATCACCCTCATGAGCAATGAGCTGAACATCCTTATTTTTTAGGATCGGTTCCAGTAGCTGTCTAGTGATTAGTTTTGGTAAGCCATCTGATACGCCAATGCTGATTTTTGTTTTTGGAGATTTAGCAGCATCTCGTACCGCCTCTGGTAGTTTTTCTCCGATAGAAAAAATCTGATCAGCAATTTCTAGGGCGGCAAAGCCAGATTCTGTGAGAGCAATACCGCGTCCAGCGGGTTTAAAGAGTAAATATCCCAGTGATTTTTCTAGCTCGTGCACTTGAGCGCTAATCGTTTGAATAGCCATATCCAGACGCTCTGCTGCTTTGGACATGCTGCCTTCTTTAGCTACTACCCAGAAGTAGTAGAGGTGTCGGTAATTATAGGAATTTGTCATAGTCAGGTTTTTCCGAAATTATTGTCAATATATATCTGCTTTTAGCTTAGTGCAAATATGCCTAAATTAACCCCATCGAGAGCCATGGCATTCATGTGCTCCTTTTTTGAAATGAGGTTATTAAATTGGAACTATTTAGCCCTGATTTTTTTTCGGCACTACTTGCAATCATTGTGATTGATTTAGTTTTAGCTGGTGACAACGCAATTGTGATTGCGATGGCTGCCAGAAATCTGCCGGCACACCTACAGAAGAAGGCCATTATCTGGGGTGCGGTAGGCGCTATTGCAGTAAGAAGTGCAATGACGCTGGTGGTTGTTTATCTTTTAAAGATCCCAGGATTAATGCTCATTGGCGGTCTATTGCTAGTATGGATCGCTTATAAATTACTTAATCCTGCCCAAGATGATGATGGTGGGAATGATCATGCATCAACCAGTTTTTGGGGTGCAATGAAAACCATCGTGATTGCTGATGCTGTGATGGGTTTGGATAATGTCTTAGCTGTAGCAGGCGCTTCCCATGGAAGTTATCTCCTAGTCGTATTAGGACTTTTAATCAGTATTCCTATTGTGATTTGGGGTTCTACTCAAATTCTGAAGCTGGTAGAGCGCTACCCATCGGTCACTTATATAGGCGCTGGCGTTTTGGCTTGGACAGCTGCAAAGATGATGACTTCCGAGCCGATGGTTCGCGAATTACCCTTGTTCCAAAATCCAGCATTCGACTATGCAATACAAGCACTAGTCATTCTAGGTGTGTTGTTTGGTGGATTTATTAACAGTCGGCGCTCGCTTGAAGAGATTATTGCGCCAGCTGAAGTTGTTACTGTTGTACCTGAAGCGCTGTTCGAAAAGCAGTCCCAAAAGCAGTCCCATATCTTAGGAGATGAAGTGATGAATAAAGTTCTCATTCCAGTTGATGATTCAAGCAACACCTTATTGGCCCTGAAACATGCAGTCAGTGCATATGGCAAGGATTCCAAAACTGAGTTTCATATTTGCAATGTACAGCCCAGAATTTACCGCCACATTGGTAAGTTTTTGAGTAAACAAACGATTTCTGAGTGGCAAGAAGAGCGTGCAAAGTTAGCTGCACAGTCTGCTGCAGAGTATCTTGAAAGGGCTGGAGTAGGTTTCTCTTTTACTTACGTTACCGGTGACAAGGGCGAGGCCTTGCGTGATGAGGCGGTGCGACTAGGTTGCAGTCGAATTGTTATCGGCTCATCTAAGAAAAACTCACTCAGCAGATTGTTTGAAAATTCTGCTACGGCTAAATTGTTGGAAATCAGTGACATCCCAGTTGAAGTGGTCACTGGCAAATCTATTCCTACCCTAGAACGTTGGGGTATCCCAGCAATTGGCGCAGGTGCCGCAACCGCAATCATGGCTGCTGTGATCGAATAGTTTTCCCGCTGTTCTCTCTTTTGCCCTCCTCGCGAGGGCGTTTTTTTGTTTATATATTCGTTTAAAACAGAATAAATATCAATAAAACTCTGCATTATTAAGAATAAAGCGTTCTTTATGTTAAGAGCTCAATCAACTCAGGAGATTAATGATGGATGTCATACAAGACAGTAAAGACGGCGTTGAAGCAGAACTTAAAACCTTTACTGAGAATCGCGTGAAGTTTTCTCTTAAGTACCTGGTTTGGTTGGTCCGAAAAATCAAAGTGAAATACTCTTTGGTGACCAACGCAAAATCCAGTTGTAACCAAAATTGCCGCATCGAGCTGCAAACCTTTGATCATCGCTTGATTGAGGTTAGCATTACTGCCAGAGATCGCCGTGCTACCCCAGAGATGGGCTTGAAAAAAGTCTACAAGCACATTCAGAGGGCATTGAATAAGACCCAAAAATATGGACGAATATCTCAATATGTCTATGCTTGATCAAGCATCCTATTTTTTAATAGAACTGTGATCTAATTAGGCAGATAAACGGGGAGTAGCCTGCCCAGCAATGGGTCCTATATATCGACATTACGACTGCAAGGTCCGGTATATGGGTAATTTACTAAGGCAAGACCATTTAACTTATGTAAATGGCCAAATTTTGAACTTTTTACCCCAATTGATAGTCACTAGCGCTTTTTATCGTCTGTTTGCCCCAAATTGGGGACGTCTCCTTGTGCTTCTAGCAGAGGGGTTGGATAATTCATCTTTAAATTCATCACAAGTTGATCGCATGAGGTTGTACCGTTGGTTACTTTTTATATTCACTAGTACTTTATTGCTAACTAGCGTTTCTGCGCAGACCAAAAAGTCATACACGATCAACGACTTGATTTCGATATCACTGGAGTCTAGCCCTCAAGTCTTGGCAGCACGCGATCAGTCAAAAGCCATTAAGGGTCAGTTATCAACCGCTCGGGCGATTCCGAATCCAGAGTTTGAGATCAGCACAGGTCAGCAGCGGTCAGTAACTGGGCCATTAACAGTTGGCAATGTCTCTTCTTGGGCAGTAACGCAGCCATTGGATATGCCATACACCCGTTATCCCAGAGTCAATGCAGCCGAAGCCAATTTACGGGCAGCTGAGGCAACTCGGATCGCCTTTGAGATTGAAACTATTTCAAGAGTACAGCAACGTTTTTACGAGTTGATGCGTCGTGAAGCAGAATCTAAGGCGACAGAAGAGGATATGAGTTTAACCAAGCAGATTCGAGATCGTATGCAAATTCGTTATGACGTTGGTGAAACTGCAAGGTTTGAATTAATTCGAGTACAAACCGAATTTCTGAATGCACAAATCGCCAACGAGTCTAGCAAGCTGCGGGTAGAGCAAGCACGCAGTCAACTTCGACAGGTGGTGGGCCATAATTTACCAGCTGATTATGAAGTGGTAGCAGAGCAGCCCAAGATCGAAACCTTGCCGCCCTTGTCAGCATTATTGAACGAAGTGCAGACGCAAAGCCCTGAGTTGCAAAAAGCAAAGGCTGAGGTTGAGGCAACTGAATCAAAATTAAGCTTTGAAAAAAATTCTCGCTTACCCCGTTTGGCCTTTAAAGCCTCTCAATACAACGATCCCAACTTCACCGATCGACTATATGGCTTGCAAATTAGCATCCCCATCTGGGACTTTAAGGGTGGTCAAATTGATGAGGCGCAAGCAAATGCATCTAAGGCAAAGAACCAATTAAATGCTCAGACTCAAAGCCTGGACCAGCAACTAGAGACAGCTTATAAGCTGTATCAAATGACTAGTTATCAAGTGAAGGTGTTGAGCCAAGAGGTTGTGCAATTAGCGGCAAGTGCGCAACGTATTGCAGAGGTCTCCTATCGATATGGAGAGCGAGGCATGCTGGAGTACTTAGATGCGCAGAGGACATTTCGTGCGGCTAGAAATGATTTGATCAAAGCCCGTTTTGATTTGGCATCGGTGGTAACAGAAATTCAGAGATTAAGAGCAAGCCCAGAGTGGTTGGCGAAGATAGAAAGTGGAATGCAATGAAGCAAGAGCTATCGGCAATGATGAAGCGGTTAAGAGTCTGGAAGAGATTTCTGATTGGAAAGATTAAATTCTTTCAGAAAGAGTTCTTTGGACAGGTTCTTCAGACGCAAAATCAACTGTATCAGCATGTGCATCAGTGGATCTCAGAACATGCACCAGCTATTGGCGGACGTTACGATAAAACTGCGCCATGGTTCAAAAAGGGAATGTTTTATTTACCTTGGTTTTGCGCATTCATCATCATTCTGAATTATTTCAATGTGTTTGATAGAAGTCCACATATTAAATCTGTGCAAGATCCTAACGTTGTCATTGTTAACGAAGATTTGCGCAAAATGATGGTAGATGGTGAGGCTCAGATCTCTCCATTTGTAGAAGAGTTGCGTGCTTCAGGACGAATTGATTTTAATGAGCTCTACTTATCTCGTATTGGTGCTAACGTTACTGGCCGAGTCTCAGAGATTTTGGCTGTCCCTGGCCAAATAGTGAAGCAAGGCGATGTGTTGGCAAAAATTACCTCTACTGAGTTAACTCAATCACAACTCTCTTACCTCAAAGCAAAAAGTGCCAGTCAATTGGCTGATCAAGCAGCTAGTCGCGCCAAGATTTTGTATAAAGAGGATGTTATTGCGCTTGCAGAATTACAAAGACGCGAAGCTGAATCGAATAGTGCAAAGGCAGAGTTTCGTGCGGCCAATGACCAGTTGCGTGTGCAGGGTATGGATCAGGCGAGCATTGATAAGTTAGCGAAGTCAGGTGTGATTGAGTCAATTAATAATGTCGTTGCTACTATCCCTGGCGAGATTGTTGAGCGTAAGATCAACAAAGGGCAGGTTGTGCAGCCTGCCGATGCACTATTTACTGTCGCGGATCTAAGTACCTTATGGGCAATCTCCGAAGTTCCTGAAAGTAACTCGTATTTAATTCGTAAAGGTCAAAAAGCTTCCGTTATTATTCCGGCGTTGCGCAATCAAGAGATTGAGGGCACGGTTGCTCATGTGGACTCGATTGTGAATCCACAAACTCGTACTGTAGTAGTGCGTATGGAGCTCGCCAATAAAGAGGGGCAAATTAAGCCTGGAATGTTGGCAACAATGTTAATTGAAAGCCAGCCATTAGATAAGTTAGTTGTGCCTGTCGGTGCTGTGGTTCGTGAGGATAATCATGATCACGTGTTTGTGAGGTTGGATGATGATGTATATCGCATGGTGCCGGTCAAGTTAGGTCCTGAAGGTAAAGGCTACCGCCCTGTGATCTCTGGCCTAAAAGAGCATCAAGAAATTGTCATCGAAGGCGCCTATCACTTAAATACGGAACGTAAGCGTCAGCTGAGCGGTGGATAAGTAGATGATTGGAAGAATAGTCCGCCTCTCTTTACAACAGCGCTTGCTGGTAGTCATTATTGCCATTGTGTTAATGGTGGCAGGACTACTGGCTACTAAACGTTTGTCAGTAGATGCATTTCCGGATGTAACGAACGTCCAAGTGCAGGTCGCTGCAGAAGCTCCCGGTAAATCACCGGAAGAAGTGGAGCGCTTTGTCACTATTCCGATTGAATTAGGGATGACTGGCTTACCTGGTTTGACAGAAATGCGTTCATTAAATCGCAATGGTATTTCTGTAATTACCTTAGTGTTTACTGAAAAGACGGATATTTATTTTGCGCGCCAACTAGTTACCGAGAGATTGATTGAAGTTGCCTCGAAGATGCCACCAGGGATTACTCCGGTCTTGGCACCTCCATCTACTGGTTTGGGTGAGATCTATCAATACACCCTAGATCACCCTTCGGATCGACACAGAGAGCTTTCGATTGATGACTTATCAGATAGGCGTGCCGTACAGGATTGGATCGTACGCCCCATGTTGCGTTCTATCCCAGGGGTTGCAGAGATTAATACTCAGGGTGGTTATGCAAGAGAGTATCAAGTCCTGGTGAATCCTGAGCGTTTACGCCATTACCAAATTAGCCTACAGGAAGTCTATCAAGCGCTCGCAAGAAATAATGCAAATTCTGGCGGTGGTCAGCTACCTAGCTATGCTGAGCGCTATCTCATCCGTGGTTTGGGCTTAATTACCAAGCCTGAAGACATTGGCAAAATTATTCTGAAAGAAGTGAAGGGCATCCCGGTCTACGTGAAGAACGTAGCTGAAGTCACCATCGGTAGCGAAATCCGCCAAGGTGCTGCGATTAAGAATGGCTATACCGAGAGCGTTGCCGGTATTGTGCAAATGATTCGTGGTGGCAATGCCCGGGAAGTAGTTAATCGCATTAAGCTCAAGGTTGAAGAGATTAATGAAGGTAAATTGCTACCGGATGGCTTGCAAATCGTACCCTTCTACGATCGAACCGATTTAGTCAATGCTGCCATGTTTAACGTGGCTAAGGTTCTGGTCGAGGGCGTCATCCTCGTCATCATTTTGCTCTTCTTATTTTTAGGCGATGTTCGTTCATCCCTGATTGTGGTTGCTACTTTATTGCTCACGCCACTACTCACATTCTTGGTCATGAATCGTTACGGTATTTCTGCGAACTTGATGTCATTGGGTGGTCTGGCGATTGCGATTGGCATCATGGTCGACGGCTCAGTAGTTGTGGTTGAAAATACGTTTGCAAAATTGGGTGAGCGCCTCAAGTCTGGCGAGTCTAAGAACAGAATTATTTTAGAAGCGGCATCTGAAGTAGGTACGCCAGTGCTATTTGGTGTTGGCATCATCATCTTAGTCTTTATGCCATTACTATCTTTAGAGGGTATGGAAGGCAAGATGTTTGCGCCAATGGCAATTACGATTGCAATTGCTTTGGCCATCTCCCTGATTTTGTCATTTACTTTATCGCCAGTGCTTTGCTCTTATATATTGAAAGGCGGCAGCGAGGACGATACGAAAATTGTCAAAAAACTGCGAGCACCTTATGAGCGTTGGTTGCATTGGAGCTTGGCAAATCCTAAGTTAGTAGTCAAACGCTCCTTAATTGCATTGGGTATCAGCCTAGTAGGCTTTGTTCTCTTGGGTAAGGCCTTTATTCCAGTAATGCAAGAGGGCTCAATTACACCGGTGATTGTGAGAGCGCCTAATATCTCTCTCGATGAATCGATTAAGCTCGAATTCGAGGCGATTAAACGCATTATGACTATTCCCGGCGTAGAGATGGCTGTATCTCGTTTAGGTAGAGGGGAATCTCCTGCTGATCCAGGGCAGCCGAATGAGTCAGATCCTATCGTTACGCTGAAGCCGCTGGGAGATAGAGATTTAAGCCAAGAAGAAATTGCGCAACAAATTCGAGAAAAGCTGAAAACGCTACCTGGTATTGAGTTGGCAATTTCTCAGCCGATTGCTGCTCGTGTGGATGAGATGGTTTCTGGGGTCCGCTCACAAGTTGCTGTGAAGATTTTTGGTGAGGACCTTGCTGTCTTGCAAAAGCTGGGCTCACAGATTGGTCAAATCTTAACCAAGATGAAGGGTAGCAATGACTTGCGCATAGAGCAGGCTTCTGGTCAGAACTATCTCAATATCAAAATTGATCGCGATGCCATTGCGCGTTACGGCATTAATGTTTCTGATGTCAACGAAGTGATTGAAACAGCGATTGGTGGCAAGCAAGCCAGTATTGTGTACGAAGGGGAGAGACGCTTTCCTTTAGTACTCCGTTATCCAAGTTCCTATAGAAATAACATTGATGCAATTGAGAATATTATTTTGCATTCACCTAATGGCGCTCAGGTATTGATGCGAGATTTAGCTGAGATCTCACTGGTTGAGGGGCCTGCCCAAATTTCTCGTGAGTCCGGTAGACGTCGTTTAGTTGTTGGTGTTAACGTTGAAGGTCGAGACTTGGGCGGATTCGTTCAAGAGGCCCAAAGTCTGATCGCTAAAAACGTAGAGCTGCCTGAAGGCTATACCTTGCAATGGGGCGGTCAGTTTGAAAATATGCAAAGAGCGATGGCGCGCCTCATGATTATTATTCCGCTAACCATTCTGGCAATTTTCTTCCTGCTATTTATGCTCTTCAAATCGCTCAGATTGGCTAGCTTAATTATTCTGGTGCTGCCATTTGCTTCCATTGGCGGGGTCTTTGGATTATTCCTGACTGGCGAGTATCTCTCCGTGCCAGCAGCAGTAGGGTTTATCAATCTCTGGGGTATAGCAGTGCTCAATGGAGTCGTCCTGATTTCTTTTATTAAGCAGCTGCGCGAGGATGGCTACAGCATGGAAGATGCTTTATTACATGGCTGCGGCCATCGCTTTCGGCCTGTCATGATGACAGCTTCAGTTGCGATGTTGGCCCTAGTGCCAATGTTGTTCTCAGGTGGACCGGGGTCTGAGGTTACTCGCCCTCTTGCTGCAGTGGTTATTGCTGGCTTGGTGACCTCAACAGCCTTAACATTATTAGTACTACCTGTCTTATATAGATGGTTTGAAGAAAAAGAGGTGGAAGCATGATGGAAGTCAAGGCGGTGATTCGCCCAAATAAATTGGCTACTCTTAGAACGGCCTTATTAGAAACCCCTGGATTTCCAGGAATGACTGTTACTAAGGTTGAGGGCTGCAGTGCACCCTCTAAAACTAGTAAAGCCAATATCAAAGATGAGTTAACAGATTACTCGGCAAAAGTTCGCCTTGAAATTGTGTGTAACGATGAAATTGCAGAAGTCCTGATGGATAGGATAGTGGCAGTCTGTCAGACCGGGCAAATGGGGGATGGTGTCGTTTGGTGCACCCCTGTTCCGAAGGCATTCTTCATTGCCAAATCATCAAGTTAAGAATGAAAAAGCCTCGCTTATGCGAGGCTTAGTTCTTGTGGGCTATCAAACCAAACGATTCCACTGGCTGGCATCAAGTCACTCTATAACTATGGCTTCTTTCTTGCACCGGGCATGGTGATGGCTTGGCATATTGAAAGTTAGGCACTCAGACCCAGGTTAATAACGGCAATACGAGTCCTAACTTTAATGGTTACTTATTGGGCCTTGGATATAAGCAGTTAATTTATGATTCAATTTATGCATTTGGTGAGTTTGATTCCTCCTCTTATGGTTCGCAAACTATAGAGATCCATCGTCTCCTCAGGCCTCACCATCAATGCTTCTGTGACAACAACGCCAAAAACCAGTCAATTTCTTATAGGATTAGGCTACCAGTTTTGATTCTTGCTACGTCTACAAGCCTTAAAATATCAAGAATGTCTCAGTATCTATCTTTCTATTTCGCCTCAATATCATTGATCTTGTTGTCAATGTTGATTTCGGGAATTCAACTATCTAAAGGAGTTTCACGAAATCAGAGTTTTTATTTCATGTCTTTTACGAGTCTGATTGGTTTTTTGGGTACGGCAATAGTTGTCATGGCCTTTATATTTTTGGGGCGTGATTTAGATTCGTACCGTTTTTTTGAAGAGTTGCCAGATTCTGACTTTAAAAAAACATTTTTTATAGGGTATTTTCTTTTTGGCTTCGCGATGTTGTGTCAGCCTCTTTACTTTAGGGCTCTTCGGCAAAGAGTTTCCAAGAGGTTTTTTCTAGCGAGTTTGGGATGTTTAATTCTTTTTTACTTTAGTTTTTTGGTGGTCGGAAAAAAAGGAAACTATTTAGATCGATCATTTGCCGTTTATATCTTTATTCTTTGCCTTTTGAGTTGGACGCTTATCGAAGCTACTATCAGTAACAAGCAGCTCCCAACAATCTGGTTTAATTTAATTCGCTCTACCAGTTTGATATTCATTGGAATTTTTCTGATCTGGATGCTGGTTATCTTTGTCGCTAATCATCAAGGCCATATTTTTGGATTTACGCTTCTTGAAATTTCGCATTTTGATGTTTCTTCCCGTGTTTTAAGAGGCACTCTCTTTCTATTTATCCAGCTATTAATTCTGATGCACTGGATGGAGAATTTTTCGTATAACGCGATTAAGCTCAAGATCAGGGACGAGCAGATTCAAGATTTGATGCAGGAAAAAGATATGCTCATTGAAAATCTTTCTAATAATAGTGCCTTGATTGAGAGCGGTGCTTTATCTGCGGGTTTGTCACATGAGCTTAACCAATTTCTAGGTCGCATAGCGCTCAATCGAGACGAAGTGCTGACGTTGATTAACCAACCAGTTATAAAGCCTGAAGACATCAAGTTACCTCTGGATAATATTCAGAGGGCGAATGATTCAGCGGCCAAATTAATTGTAAGTTTAAGAAAGCTATTTAATCGAGGCGAAGTAGATTCTTCATTATGCAGTGTTGATGATTTAGCAAGAGATGTTGTTGCGCTGTTTCAGAACCGTATTCAAAAATCACATATACAAATAGTGATGGATCTTCAGGCTGGCGGGCAGCAATTCATTTGGGAGTCGTTAATTCGACAAGTTGTTGTTAATTTACTCTCGAATGCTATTGATGCGCTTGATACAAGCTTTAGGGGTGATAAGGTGATTCAAATTCAAAGTAGTCTTGATCAGTTCGGAGATTATTGCTTAATTATTACGGATAACGGTCCTGGAATTGATGCTCAGCAAGGAGCTAAAATATTCAGCCTATTTGCAAGTTCCAAGTCTTCTGGCACTGGAATAGGTCTTTGGCTTTCACGCTACATCATTGAGCGGCATAAAGGATCACTCATCTATAAGAACTTACCAGGTGATGCCGGTGTAAGCTTCATTGCTACTATTCCCAGGAATTTAAAGACTAGCGGGATGGGTGCATGAGTCTTGCGAGAACCTAATCGCATTGGTATCCCCCATTCGTAGGGTATTGGCAAGACTGTATGTTTGTCAAAATGTATTGGGTGGTCCAACTGGTAAATACATTTGCTCAGTAAATAATGAACTCAAATAAAAAATTCATTTTTTTGGTTGAAGACGATGATGGCTTACGCTCTGATCTAGAGCGTGCTTTGCAATTTTGCGGCTATACCGTTTTTACATTTTCCAATCCTGCGCAATTTTTAAGTGAATTCAAACCGCTAGTTCCTGCGGTATTAGTGACCGATATGCGTATGCCGAAGTTATCTGGGGTTGAATTGCAGTCTGAGCTCATTGAAAAAGGTCATAAGATACCCATTATTTTTATTAGTGGTGAGAGTTTGGACGAACAAATTGTTAAAGCCTTTAAAAATGGAGCGTTTGATTTTCTATTAAAACCTTTTAGTCGCGAAGCCTTTTTAAGTACAGTTGCTAAGGCAATTGAGCAAGATAGTATTGCAATGCAAGAATTAATACGTAAGTCGCGGTTAGCGGAGGCTTTGAAGACTCTATCCCCTAGAGAGTTGCAGGTATTTCATTTATTGGCAAAGGGCTATGGCAACAAGGAGCTAGTTGAAGCCTTGGGTATCTCGCTATCAACCGTAAAAGAATACAAATCTGAGGTCATGTATAAACTACGACTACGCTCTCTTGCCGAGTTGATTGCCCTGTCTACTAATTTCCCGGGTTCTTGAGTTCACTAATCGCGGCTCACTCTTCATTACTCTCAAGCTTTCCCTTCGATCGGCGGGTATCCCGATACAACCTGCTCATAAATAATCTATCTTAGAAATGAAATTCTCTAATCTGTAGAGTCATTTGTAGCTCACTGAGTAGAACATTTTGATGGCAGATAGCTACTTAATGATTTGCTTTTGAAATCCCTCATCCTTTTTTATCCTTACGTTAATGAAAGTAAATTCAAAATGAAAAAATTCGTCACCCTCTTTCTCACTCTTGGTTTTTCTATGAGTGCTTTTGCGCAACAGGCACCTAATTTAATTGGCACCTGGAATGGTGAAACCAATGACGCTACGATTGGTGAGGGCCGTATTTATCCTGGTGGTAGCCCAGGCCAAATTCGATTTTTAAAAGAAAAAATTAGCTATAAAGTCGATAAGCAAGAGGGTCGAACTTTTTCAGGTGCCGCTACCATTAAAGGCAGCAGTATTACATTTGTTGGCTCTTTGTCTAATGATCTCTCAAGCGGTGCAATTGCGACCAAGCAGGGAATAACAACATTTAAGATTGTCGATCCCAATAAGATCGCTCTCTGTTTTTCAACTACCACTATAGATCCTGCCAATAAGAATGCTGGTCCTGTAGCGGATTGTCATGAGATAAGCAGAAAATAATATCTATAGTAAGCAAGCCTACAAGTTATTCAAACAAACATTTGCTCATTCAGAGGGAATACTAGATGGAATGGTTTTTAAGTACAGAGGATTGGTATAAGTTAGTTTTCAATGAAGGTTATGCAGCCGGAAGAGTGGCTTTTGCATTAATCATTTTCGTCATGCTCATTGAGGTTATTGTCTATCGAATGCAAAAAAAGGTATATCCCTGGGAAGAGGCTGGTGTTAGTTTGGCGCTGATGTCGGGGCACTTGCTTGCTGGCGCTGCAGTTCATGGAATCATTTTTGGAATTATTGCTTTTGGCGTATACCACTATCGATTATTTACAATAACAGTAGATATGAATCATTGGTATATGGGAGTGCTTCTATTTGTACTATGTGATTTTGCTTATTATGTAATGCACCGGGCTAGTCATTCTGTAAATTTACTGTGGGGCTCTCACGCGGTTCATCATTCTGCCCAAAGAATGATTGTTTTAGCATCTATCAGATTGACATGGACCCCCCTAATATCGGGTGTTTTTCTATTCTATTTACCAATTGTTTGGCTAGGCTTTACGCCCCAATGGGTTTTTGGAATGGTAAGTGCATCTTTAGCCTATCAGTTTGCTGTCCATACAGAATTGGTCCCACGCTTAGGATGGCTTGATTATATTTTTGATACGCCGTCGAACCACCGAGTTCATCATGGTACTAATGATATTTATATCAATAAGAACTTCGGTGGAATTTTGATGATTTGGGATCATATCTTCGGCACATATCAAGCTGAGCTTCCCGATAACAAAGCTCAATTTGGATTAGTCCCTGCGCTGCCTAGGCCCTCTAATGTGTTCGATATTGCTTTTGGGCAATATCGGAGAATAGCCATGGGCCTCATAAATGCTACAAGCTGGAAGTCGCGTCTCAATGTTTTTTTTGGGCCACCTCAGTAATCAGCATTCAATAATTTGAGTTGCGCTTATAGTATTTTTCTTCAGACATCGAAAGGATCTAAATATGAATGACATTAAGCAGGTCACCGTTGGTTCTTATCTTGGTCAGCGTCTGGTCGAAGCCGGTCTAAAAGATTTTTTTACCGTACCCGGCGACTTTACTTTGGTCTTGCTGGATCAATTAATAGCCACGCCTGGTTTACGAATGATTAGTTGTTGTAATGAGCTCAATGCAGGATATGCCGCTGATGGCTATGCACGGACTGCTGGTTTTTCAGCGGCGGTTGTCACTTACACCGTTGGCGGTCTTAGTTTGATCAATGCTGTTGCAGGGGCTTATGGAGATGATCTATCTTTGTTGGCCGTATCTGGGGGCCCTAACTCAAATGATCAACATGATCATCACAGAATTCATCATACGATCGGAGAATTAGACCTCTATCAGGCTGAGCGTTGCTTTGCTCCTGTGGTAGCTGCTGTATTTAATATTCGCCATCTAGATGATGCGGCCAGAATGATTGATGAGGCGATTGTCACATGCTTGACGCAGAAAAAACCGGTGTACTTAGAGATAGCTTGCAATCTAACTGGGCTTAAAATTTCGGCGCCTACTTCAATGTTATTTCCAATTCCTGCTGCTAAAAGCGACCCTACCGCCTTAGCGTCCGCCGTCGAGGCTGCTGCACAACGTATTAATGCTGCTGTCAAGCCAGCAATAGTTGTCGGAGTCAAAGTGCGACCTGCTCAGGCAGGTGATGCAAGCTTGGGTTTGTCGAATGCAATGGGTTGTGCCGTAGCTACAACTCCAGATGCCAAAGGAATTTTTTCAGAAGATCACCCCAATTTCATCGGAACATACTGGTCTGAGGTCAGTAGCCCTAATTGCTCAGAAATTATTGAGTCAAGCGATTGCCAGATATTGATTGGAGTGCAGCAAACAGATTACACCACCACTGGATGGACAGCGCTCTATAAGATGGATAGCGCAATTAACATTGGAATTGATCAAGTCAGCATGCCTGAGGGTGTCTTTTCTCAAATTTATATGGCCGATTTTTTAAAAGCGTTGGTAGTAAAAGTAGCTAAAAAAGATGCCTCAATGCTTGAGTTTCAACGTTATCAAGAGCCCATTGCTCCAGTCGCTGTTGCAGCAGCTGGCGATGTCTTGACATTGCGAGAGCTGAGAAGGCAAATACAGGGAATGATTAACTCTGAGACAAGTTTATTAGTAGAGACTGGCGATTCTTGGTTTAATGGCCAAAGAATGTGTTTGCCAAAGGGCGCAAGCTATCACGTACAAATGCAGTATGGTTCTATAGGCTGGTCTGCTGGGGCAACTTTGGGAGTGGCTATGGCAAGCAAGCCAGACACGAGAGTCATTACTTTGATAGGCGATGGTTCCTTTCAGATGACAGCACAAGAGCTATCAACGATGATTCGCTATCAAGTTAATCCGATCATTTTTCTCATGAACAATGGTGGCTACACCATTGAGGTTGAACTGCATGATGGACCTTATAACCAGATCAAGAATTGGGATTACGCAGGCTTAATAAATGTTTTTAATGCTAATGATGGCAAGGGTCTTGGAATTAAGGTGAAGACAGCAGGTGATCTGACTGCTGCCATTAGCCAAGCTATTACGCATCGGGGAGGCCCCGTTTTAATTGAGTGCCCACTATTACGCGATGACTGTTCTAAAGAATTAGCAGAATGGGGAAGCCATGTGGCAAAAGCAAACGCTAGAGTGTAATTTCGTTAATTGAAAGGGTAATGAGTATGTCTGATTTAAGCAAACAAGCTCCTAATGTCATCGGCACATGGGTGGGAAAGACAAATGATGCGGTGATTGGGGGCGGAAGCCATTATCCCAATGGCGAGAAAGGTGAAGTTCGATTTCTTGGTCTAGCAGTGACTTATCAATTCAACCAGCAGTCTAATCGGGCATTCGCAGGAACGTTTACTATTGAGGGACATACAGTTCAAATCGTTGGCTCATTTAGCAGTGATCTAATGAGTGGCACAATGGCAGATAAAGATGGTACCTATACCTTTAAGATGAGCAACTCAAATGAGATGTCAGTCTGTTTTGCCTCCACAACCACGGATCGCTATGACAAGTCAGCTGGACCAGTTGCAGATTGTCATGACATTACAAGACAGCCATAGGTTCCCATTCTTGATGCAAGTAAACTAATAAGATTATTCCATTTATATTTAGAGGCTTCTTATGGAAAAAATGCATTTCACCAGAATGGATCAAGGAACGGTTGCTGATTTCGAGATGTTGAAAAAGGTACATGAGCATACATTGGCTGTTTTACCAGATCAGCTCTACGCACTTCTGGAGAATCTTTCTAAAGATACGGCTTACAACATCACTCGAAAAGAGCATTGTTTGCAGACCGCTACTAGAGCCTTGCGGGATGGTAAAGACGAAGAATATATTGTCGTTGCTCTATTTCATGATATTGCAGAACCATTAGGGCCCTTTAATCATGGGGAGGTAATTGCATCCATCCTGCATCCCTTTATCTCTAGAAATAATTATTGGATGTTGGTTCAGCATGGTTTATTCCAGACTTATTTTTATGGCGACAAGCTTGGTCTGGATCCTAATGCACGTGATCAATACAAATCTGATCCTGCCTATGAGCAAACTGCAGAGTTTTGTGCCAAGTACGATGAAATCTCTTTCGACTCCAATTACAAAAGCGAGCCTCTATCTACCTTTGATCCAATGGTGAGAAGGGTTCTCACAAAGCAATGGGTTGCCCCATAAATAGCGCTGCATGAGATATGCGCTATATTGAGTTTTACCTCTAAAAATCCATGCTAACAATTCTGTTAACTCTTCTACTTGTTCTTGCAGCTTTTCTTGCTGGCGCATTAGTCATATTTTTTGTAGTCCAAAAATTTCTTTCTTTCTTAACAATCGATGACACTAGTCATGCAACGATTTTTTCGTTTGCCATAGGCACTATCTTTGGATTAACTTTAGCTTTTATCACAGTTTCGACCTGGCAAAATTACAACCGTATTAACTCAATTGTCGTGCAGGAGGCTACAACCCTCACAACCATCTATAGATCCTTGGATGCATTTCAGCCCGAGCTCAAAGAGAAAAGCACCAAGCTCTTAACGAACTATGTTCAAAATGTAATTACAAAAGAGTGGCCAATGATGGCTAAAAGTCAATTTGACGACCAAAATTTTTCTGAATTTCATCAATTCCAGTTACTCATGCTGCGATATATTCCAATCAATAATGCGGAGTTAATTGCACAGCAAGAAGAACTGAGATTGATCTCTGAATATTACAAACTACGTTTAGAGCGTATTACTAGCTCTAAAGCGGCTTTAGATTATTCAATGCTTTTGACCTTATGCCTAGGCGCATTTGTCTATATTTTTTATCAGTCTCTATATGTAATGGCTCAACGGCGGCATCATATATTGATGATCTCATTGCTAGCTATTTCACTAGGTTTAATCTTCTTTCTAATCCTAAGCTACAACACGCCATTCTCTGGTTCTAACGCTATTCAACCAGTTGAGTTCAATAAAATTCTTGAGCTATGGAAGACTGATTTAGTAAAGCCAGTCAATTAAAGGTCTATTCTTGAGAATGCAAGTGGTGAATTATTGTTGAGTACAGGCCTAGAAATATATTTAGCCATACTATTACTATCTTTTAGGCTGTTTGAGAATCGTTGAGTCAAAACTTCACTCTTGCTATCACTTAATGGGGTTCAATATCCCTCCGATCGTAGGCTTGTCAAGCTCCCTCAGGTTGATAAGATCAGGCTATTTCTTGGCCTATCTATACCAATATGACAGTTATTAGTAGCTCTGATTTATACCGTCCTAGTATTTATACGACTTCTTTATTAAAAGCGATAGATAGTAGCTGCATTAACTTAAACATGAACCATGTTTTAGATGTCGGCGTTGGAAGCGGTATATGTCTTGCAGCGCTTGGCCGATTGGGTGCTTCAAATATGTGGGGCATAGACATATCAAAAGATAGCATTGAATTTGCAAATCAGTTACTTTGCTCGGAGTTTAAAAATGACCGCTTTAACTTAGTGCATGGAGATATGTTTGAAAAACTTGATCCTCATTTGAGTTTTGATCTAATTGTTGCTAACTTACCTCAAGTACCACTAAATATAGGCTCTATAGATAGGCCGCTAACTTGGGGAGGCGGTGGTAGAGGCTTAGTTGATCGGTTAATTCATCAATTGCCACAGCGAATGACAAAAAATGGAATGTCATTAATTGCGCATTGTGATCTGAATGATTTTAAAAAAACGGAAGAGTTAATACACTCTCTAAAGCTTCAATGTGAAACAGTATACGAGTTCTATGTTTATGACAGTTTAGATAGGTTCTCAAAAATTCCAAATAATATTTTAGAAAAATACTCCGATCAGATAATGTTTTTTGGACCCTATGCCATCTCAAGCGCAAGAATTATTAAAGTAACTTTTTGAAATATGCGCACTAATTTTCAGAACCTGCTTGCCAGGCTTTTACTCGGACTTCTGCTCGCACTTTGTTTTAGTTCTGCAAACGCTTTACCCTTATTTTCTCGGCAAACGGGGCAAAATTGTGTTTCTTGTCATGCTGGAGGTCAGTATCCAGAACTCACTCCATACGGTCGTTATTTTAAGTTGACGGCCTATACGCTTGGAAAGCGTACCGATATTCCGATTTCAGTCCAGTTTGTTGGTGGTGCCGCTACAAGTACCAATGGAAACAATGGCACGGGGCAGGCACACCAAAGTGGTAAGTTAGAGCCTAACTATCTTTTCTTAAATGTTGGTGGAAAGATCACGGATAACTTTGGCGCCTTCAGCCAGTGGTATTACGCATTTGATGAGCAGGTTAGCGGTAATGGGACCATTCCCAATCAAAATCAATTTGCAGCAGATATACAAGACTGGCGCTATGCAGATCACTATGTAGGAAACGACACAGATATTGTCAAGAATTTTATTTGGGGGGCTTCTCTCAATAACTATGCTGGCGCTACTGATGTATGGAATTCCTCTCCGATGTGGATGTATCCCTATATGGGATCCACTAGAAACTACTCAACTTATGGACTACCCTATAACTCGAGACTATCTGCATATTCTATTCATAACCCTGGGTATGGTGTTTATGGTTATGTGAATCGTAATTTTTATAGTGAAGTGAACCTCTATCAATCAGGTGGATCGGGGGCGCTCTCTTGGATGACCTATCCTGCCTCCAATAGCAATCCCAATAATGCGCCAGTCTATCTGCAGGGATTAAATCCGTATTTTCGGTTTGCATACCAGAGTGATGAGTATGCTGGCCATAATTGGATGCTAGGGTTCTTGGGTGCCAACATCAATCAATACTCTAGCTGCAACACCGTGGCGGATAGCAGTTCATATAGAGGGACTGCACCTACTTGTAGTGGCCCCGTAAATGCACCCGCCTTGAGCGGGGGAACTGTGAAGTATCAGGATCGGGCGATTGATGGACAGTATCAATATTTAGTTGATCCCCATACAGTCACTGCGCAAGCCCGCTATACCAAAGAAAGTATCTCTGATCCAACTGGCATCTTGTATAGCAACCCCAATAATAAAACCAATTCTTTTATGTCCAAGGTCAGCTATGTATATAACGCTACCTATGGAGCTGCTGTTGCATTTCAGACTTTTAGTGGAACAAGTGATGCGTATTACGGCACTAACGCAGTAACTGGCGCTAATTTGAATCCTAATTCCACCGCATGGATTCCTTCAATTTGGTATCAGCCTCTACAAAATGTACGTCTCACTTTTCAGTACACAGCATTTACCAAATATAACGGCGGAACCATCAATTACAACGGTTTAGGAACTAACGCTAGTGCAAATAATGCAAGCTGGCTCTATTTATGGGTGGCTATGTGATGAATATCTCTAGAGCTCTCCTCATGCTGGTTTTAATTCCTGCATTTGTTTTAGCGGGTTGTACCTATTTCAATAACATTCCCCCGGTGAGCACCTTGGAAAACCCGACTAGAAGCAGAACATTAGGTGACTATGAGGTTGCCGGTAAAGTTGTGGCGGTTCAAGTGTGCGCCTCTTGTCATGGCATTAATGGGCAATCCCAATCACCAATGATTCCAAATCTGGCTGCTCAGCAAAAAGAGTATTTGATAAATCAATTACAAGATTACCGAGATCGCAGTAGAAGTAACGAATATGCTGTGCAGTATATGTGGGGTATGGCTGGCCCATTGACAGATGAGCAGATACAAGACTTGGCAGATTATTTTTCTAAACAATTACCCGCTAAAGCAAGTAATGGAATTCCTGGTGATCCTCAATTGGCACGTGGTAAAGAAATTTTCGAGAAGGGCATTCCGGAGCAGGGTGTTATTCAGTGTAATTCTTGTCATGGACCAAGTGGTGCCGGTATGGCAACGTTTCCTAGGTTAGCAGGTCAAAAGGCTTACTACTTAATCCAACAGCTCCATGTTTGGAAATACCCAAATCAAAAACGCTTCATGGAAGTGGGTGGCAATACCTGGGCTCCGAGAACCGTTACCTTTGCCCGTCCTCGCGGAGTATTAATGCAAAAGGAGGCTCTTTCTGATTCAGATGCTGAGGCCGTTGCTATTTACTTAAGTACTCTGCAGTAAGCTGAAAAAGCATTCCTCATCATGGGTTATTGCTAATAAGACTGTACTCGGATTAGGGGGGGGCTTGTTTCATCGTTGCAGGGGCATCAACATCCTTTAGTTATATAGGAAATCAGCATCTATACATCTATATTTAATGTATTTGCTTGCGGTTGACGCATATCCTATTGAGAAAGGCCCGTAATTTGAGTGAAATTTCCTATGCACATTAATTGGCATGTATTAATATGTTTATGTTAACCAACACCTGGAGGTATATATGGACCAAAAACGCATGATTACAGTACGCGATAAATCAAAAAATATTTATCTGATAGGTATTGTAGTATTCACAGGTATTTTCTCAACAATTGCAGTTTGCGCCTGGTTTCTATCAAGCCTTAATTTTTAAGATTACGCATTCAGGAGCATTAAGCGTATCAGCTTTTTGCTAAAAAAGACGGTGTTGCGAGATTGCCTTTTCTATTGCCAGCAGGCCCGGTGAGACATCAATCACCAGACTAGCTAGAGCTCTTCATTCCCGATGCTAGGTTTCACCTGCAGCGCAGAAATGCGCCGGTGATTGCGATCAGTCCATACAGGATGAATTAAATTTTGATATCTTTATAAAAATTTCTAGAGGAATTTTTATTAATTTAAAAGATAAAAGTGACGGATACTTAGGGATATCAAAACCACGCTAAACTCAATGATGAGTTCTAATATTTTTCCATTCATCTATTTGGAATATTTACTTTTCGGAATCATTGGTGAGGTAAGTAAAGAGTAAGTCAGTAAATGAAAATTGCCCATTAATCAAGATTTTTTTCTAGGGCAGTCTTTATTTGAGCAACCACTGAATCCCAATCTCCAGGCGATTTTTGTCTGTAGATCGCGATTGATGGGTACCAAGGTGATTCTGCTTTATCTAAGAACCATCTCCATTCGGGACACCAAGGCAGCATGAGAAATGACTCCTTGTTTAAGGTTCCTGCCAGATGAATAAGGGATGTGTCTACAGAGATAATTAAATCCATATTCTGAATTATCGAAGCCGTATCTACAAAATCATTAATTTCATCACCAAGAAAAATAACCTCTTTATGTTGGCTTAAAACTTCTTTATCTAAATTATTGATTTGTTTTTGGATTAAGAAAAATTTTCCAAAATGGAAAAGTGATGAAAAATACTCTAAGGGCATTGATCTATTTAGATCATTTTTATGAATTGGGCTGCCTGATACAGCCAGTCCTATATTAAGCTTATCCTTAGATAGATTGAGTTGATTTCTCCATTTCAATATTTCATTATTATTTATCTTTAAATCGATCGACGGAGGGATATTGGTAACATTTGTTTTAAATAATTTTGGTAGTGTTAATAACGGCACTTGAAAATCAAATTGAGAGTTATTTTCTATCTCACAGGTCGTCACACACTCTATTTGGTGGCTTAGGAGATTTAATAGCGGTTTTTGTGTCTTAAAGGTTACATGAGCTCCAAGCTCAATTAGCTTAGGTATGTAGCGGAAAAATTGAATAGTGTCGCCTAAACCTTGCTCATGAGAAACTAGAATATTTTTTTCAGCTATATTTTCCAGTGTTTCAAGTTCGCGAAATTCGTAATGACGATAGTGATCCGCGTCTATTTTTTTCCATCTGTAGTCGAAAAAATTCCATCCATTTTCAAAGTCCTCCAAGACTAGGCATGTTAAAGCCTTATTCCAATGAGAATCAAAAAAATCTGGCTTCAATTCGATAGCTCGGTCGTAGTGGGTGAGCGCCTCATCGTAGCGCTTTAGATCATGCAGGGTGACGCCCTTGTTATACCAAGCAGAAGCATAATCTGGCTTCAATTCGATAGCTCGGTCGTAGTGGGTGAGCGCCTCATCGTAACGTTTTAGATCATCAAGACATCTAGCGATATTGTAGTGAAGCTCATGGGAGCCTTGATTTAATTTGAGGCAGTCTTCGTAGCACAAGAGTGCTTCTTGAATCTTTCCTAGTTGACCATACGCTGTCCCTAAGTCATGTAGGGCTTCAAAAAATACCCCTGCTTTTTTAATGGACTTCTGTAACGTAATTGAAGCTTCATCGTAGAGACTCTTTTCTAGCTGGGCTGAGCCTAGGTAGTAAAGGGCCTCTGGGGAGCAGTCATCTTTTGTGCAGGCTAACTCCAGTAATCGATAGGATGCACTCCTATCGCCTTGATTTTCATATATATATGCCAGCAATTCATTAGCTTTTGAGTTGCTTGGATCTGTGTTAATTATTATTTTAAGAACGTCTTTAGCAAGCTGATAGTGATTACTTTGAAAGTAATGCTCTGCTAACTTTATTAATTGTTTTTGTTCCAATTGGTTCATAATTTTAAATATCAATTTACCGCAAGTAAGTTTTAAATTGAGTCTTTAAAAAAATTCTCTAGAATTTTTTATATTTTAAAAGATAGATGCAATAGATAATCAGTGAAATTAAATTACGCTAAACTCAATTATGAGCGCTAACATTTCTCCAGTCATCTATTTAATGTATTTGCTTTTTGAGAAAATGATGAAAGCAACGCATACGATTCCTATGGCAAAGAGTAAAAAAGATCCTGTTTTGACGTAGACAATAAAACCTATAAATGCCAGACCAAATGCAAATAATCCCCATTTATCCCGAGACATTGAATCTCTCCCTAAAAGTATTGAATTGATTTCAGGCCGTTTATAGCAGCGTCAAAATGGGCTTAAGGCCACTAGTCCACCTGAATCATAACCCAGGCTTTTGTATTTGTGGCATAGCCTTAGTTAGCCAAATTTCTCTATATAAACTCCATGTAGTCAATTTTTTATTGCAATCAACTTTTCAATGCAATTGGCTTGCAAGATCTTTGAGATCTTTAGTCTGATGGTTGGTAAATTCTCAATGCAAGTCTTGCCTTGAAAAAATGGGGTCAAACTCTAGAGGCCTTTCTATAAAAGCGGTTTGTAGTCTCCAGCATTTTGCTGCTACAAGCACCACTTGCTCAGGGCGGACATCCCAGATGTCCGCGACATCCAGATAAGCCTCTGGAGCTGCCTTGTAGTAGGGAAATACTTCAGCTGAAAGAATTAAGTCCCAAGGAAGTCCTGCACTCTTTGCCATATCTGTAAGCTTACCAAGATTAGCATTGGACAAGGTAAGGTTAGTAAATTGACCTTTTAATCTTGTCAGGCCTGCGACTGTACCCGACCAAGGATTGAGACGATGCCAAATGAGATTTAATTCGTGCACTAATGATTTTTATTAGTTCGACCCCAAAGAAAAAGCCCCCGAACTTTCATTCGAGGGCTTTTAATGAATTGATTTAGCTAATTAAACGTTAGCTAAATGTGCTTCTAAAGTCTTGGTGAACTTATTAGCGTGGCTACGCTCAGCCTTTGCCAATGTTTCAAACCAGTCAGCGATTTCATCAAAGCCTTCATCGCGTGCTGTTTTTGCCATACCTGGGTACATGTCTGTGTACTCATGAGTTTCACCGGCGATAGCTGCTTGCAATGCTTCAGCAACTGTCTTAGCTGGCATACCAGTGCCTGGCTCGCCTGCGCCGCCTTCGATCAAGTACTCCATGTGACCGTGAGCGTGGCCTGTTTCACCTTCAGCTGTTGAGCGGAATACTGCTGCAACATCATTTGCACCAGCGATATCTGCTTGGTTCGCGAAATACAAGTAACGACGATTTGCCTGTGATTCACCAGCAAATGCTTCTTTCAAAGACTGTTCAGTCTTTGTACCTTTTACAGTTTTAGCCATGTTTGACTCCTAAAAACGGGTTATTTGAAATAGGGGTGATTGCGTCACCACGGACCTATTATGGACAAAATTAGCACCCTGAATAATCGTATTTTTGTATGGTCTTGATAGTTAAAAACAACTGATATAAATATTTCAATTAATAAAATAAAACACCCAAACTTCATTAAGATGATTTTTTAGGGCAAAAACCTTCAAATAAAGGCTCTATTTGAGGGTTTAGCATTCTTTTGGAATCAATTAACCCCAGATTTCTAGGTATTTAGTTATTTTCTATTGAAATTGTTAATTAATACAATTTTACTATCAGATCGTTGGGTCATACACTAGCCTCATTGAGTTGCATGGCCCATGCAGAAAAACAGAAGAGAACGAATATGACTACACGTGAAGGCAGCCTAGAGGCTCCAACAAGACACCCCTTGGATTGGAAAAATCCTAAGTTCTACGATAAGGCTGATTTAGAAGCCGAGATGGAACGTGTATTCGATCTTTGCCATGGATGCCGTCGTTGCGTCAGTCTTTGCGGTTCTTTCCCAACTTTATTTGATTTGGTTGATGCTACTGAAGATCTCGAGATGGAGCAGGTCGATAAGGCTGACTACCAGAAGGTAGTTGATCAGTGCTACCTCTGCGATGTTTGCTATATGACGAAGTGTCCTTATGTTCCACCTCATCCTTGGAATATTGATTTCCCGCACCTGATGTTGCGCGCAAAAGCAGTAAATTTCAAAGATGACAAAGCAACCTTCCGCGATAAATTACTTTCATCTACGGACAAGCTTGGCCACTTCGCTGGAATTCCGATTGTTACTCAAGCAGTCAATGCAGTAAATAGCACTGGACTTGCGCGCTTGGTAATGGAAGGCGCCTTAGGTGTTGATAAGAATGCTTGGATTCCTGAATACGCACCGAAGACTTTTCCACAGTTAGCGAAGAAGTCAGACGCATGGCCAGTCGTTGATGGCGCTAAGACTCCAGGCAAGGTGGCCATCTATGCCACTTGCTACATCAACTATAACGAACCCGGAATTGGTCAGGATCTCATTAAAGTTCTCAAACACAATCAAATTCCATATGAGTTAGTGGACAAGGAGGCCTGCTGCGGCATGCCAAAGCTTGAGCTCGGTGACTTGGAGTCTGTTGCAGAGAACAAGGAAAAGAATATTCCTAAATTGGCTAAATTAGCGCGTGAAGGATATGCGATTTTGACCCCAATCCCATCATGCACCCTGATGTTTAAGCAAGAGCTGCCCTTGATGTTCCCAGATTGTGCTGATACACAGTTGGTAAAAGAGGCGATGTGGGATCCATTTGAATACTTTATGGCACGCAATTCTGATGGGCTGCTGAAAAAAGATTTCAGCAAAGAGTTGGGACATGTTAGCTATCACATGGCCTGCCATTCTCGCGTGCAAAACGTAGGTCAAAAAACTGCTGAAACTCTGAAGCTCATTCCTGGTACGGAAGTTAATGTTGTTGAGCGTTGCTCTGGACATTCTGGAACTTGGGGCGTCAAAAAAGAGTTTCATGAAACAGCGATGAAGATTGGCAAGCCTGTTTTCAAAAGAATGGCAGAGGAAGAGCCCAATTACATTAGCTCAGATTGTCAGCTTGCTGGTCATCATATTGAGCAAGGCATGGAAGAGTTGGGATTGCCTAAATCAGAAATGGCGCATCCACTCACCTTGCTCGCTAAAGCATACGGTCTGTAAGTAAAACAAACAAAATACAAAGGAATTATTAAAGTATGGCAACTATTACACGCGATAGCCTTCTAAGTCTTGAGGCTTATCACAAAGAGCGCCCTGAGTTTCGTGAGAAGGCAATTAAAGAGCGTCGTTTACGCACTGTTCATCTTGGTGACCATGTGACGATGATTTTTGAGAATGAATTTCTCATGCGTTATCAGATACAAGAAATGTTACGCGTAGAAAAGACATTTGAGGAAGAGGGCATTGAGGATGAATTAAATGCCTACAACCCCTTAGTTCCAGGAGGCTCTGACTTCAAAGCAACCATGATGATTGAATATCCTAATGAAGCTGATCGTAAAGTTGCACTTGCTAAATTGGTCGGTATTGAGCATCAGATATTTATTGAAGTAGAAGGGCAGCCCCGTGTCTACGCTATTGCTGATGAAGATTTAGAGCGTTCTACTGCTGAGAAAACATCTGCAGTGCACTTCATGCGCTTTGATCTGAGCGACGATATGAAAAGAGCCTTGAAAGCCGGCGCTCAATTAATGGTGGGTTGTGATCACAAGGGTTACCCAATGCATGTTCAAACATTGCCACTGGAAACCTTGGCATCTTTAGTTTCTGACTTAAGTTAGCAAAGTTCGCTCTAAAGGTAGGTAACTCCCGGTAGAGCAGACTCGCGTATGACTTTGGCCAATTCCTCCATGGCAGCGGCACGGGGGAAGTTTTTGCGCCAGACAAGACAAACTCTTCTGGTCGGTATGGGGTCTTCAAAAGGGATATAGCGAATGAGTTGATCTGTCGCATCTGGGTCACTAACCGAGGTGCGAGGCATCACAGAGATGCCAATACCGCTGGCTACCATTTGTCGAATAGTTTCCAAAGAAGATCCTTCAAAGCTGCGTTGTTCACCAAGAGTGGCGCCTGAGCCAAAGCGGTTTAGCTCTGGGCAAACCCCTAGGACATGATCCCGAAAGCAGTTACCGGTCCCGAGCAATAAAGTATTTTGCTCCTTGAGCTCAAGGTGCGGTATTGAGGTGCGAAACTCCCAAGGATGACCTTTAGGTACAGCAACTAAAAATGGTTCATCGTATAAATCAATTTGGTTTAAGCCGGTGTTTGTAAAGGGCTCCGCTAAAACCAAGCAATCTAAAGCGCCTTGACGCAGTATCTCAAGCAAACGAACTGTATAGTTTTCTTCCAAAAATAACGGAGCATTAGGTAGGCGCTCTCTTGCAATCCTCACCAAGCTTGGAAGTAAGTAGGGCGCAATGGTATAAATCGCACCGAGTCGCAAAGGGCCAGATAAGGGATCTTGTCCATGCATCGCAAGATGCTTTAAAGAATTTGCCTCTTCGAGCACTCTTTGGGCTTGATCAATAATGAGCGCGCCTAAGCTAGTCATCGAAACCTCAGTATTGGTCCGCTCAAAAATTTGCGTATTGAGCTCCTCCTCGAGTTTTCTAACGGCTACCGATAAGGTTGGCTGAGAAACAAAGCAGGCATCTGCTGCTCTGCCAAAGTGGCGCTCGCGAGCAACTGCGACGATGTAGCGTAATTCTGTAAGTGTCATATGAGGAATATTATGATGCCGTTCAGAATTCTGTGCAGAAATCTATCTAGATTGAGCATTGGCACACTATCGGGATGTCAAGAAAGAAAGGCTCTGCGGAGCGAGGTTCAGTGAGACTTGGCGGGTCGGCATTATTCTTTATCGCGCAGTATTTTCCAGCGTAAGATCAGGCATTATCGATAATCACCAAGTCAGACCTTGAGCTAGTAAAGAGAGATAGACTATGGTCTTATCTACATAAGGCTAAAACATGAATTCATCACCCCATAAATCCATATTCAAGAGAGGTGCATGGTATGTGGTGGTTCAGGGAATCCTGATTGGTCTAATCTTATTCGGGCCCCAAGGATCCCCGCTCATTAGTTCGGAACCTCTCGTCACCATCCTTCAATCCTGCGGCATCGCCATTGGCTTGCTAGCTTGTTTAATTATGGTGCTTGCTGCGATCAATCTAGGTAGAAATCTCACTCCCTTGCCTCATCCTAAAGATGATTCTGTATTAATTCAGACTGGCTTATATCAATATGTTCGGCACCCAATTTATTTTGGAGTCCTCTTGGCGGCACTGGCATGGCTACTCATCTTTCCTGGGCTGTATATATTGGCATATTCGATCTGCTTATTTCTATTATTTGATGTCAAAGCTAGGTGTGAAGAGGTTTGGTTGTTGGAGCGTTTCTCAAGCTATAAGGACTATCAGGCTCGGGTCAAAAAATTAATTCCTGGTATTTATTAGTAAAACCATTCATACTTTCACCTTGACTGTCAGTTGTGTATAAATTAGTCTCAGCTCAGTCTATCTTGTGCTGACCCATAACAATATTTAAGATCCTGCAATGTCGCCAATAGCGACGAACACATTCTATTTAACTGAAAAACACTGCATTTCTGCAAACCCTTTTAGATGCTGGTGAGTCGGGCGAGATTGACTGCGTCGAAACTTCGTTTTCAAACTCGCGACCAACGGATGATTGATCCTATCGCCTCAAGTGACTACTTTCGGCCGTGAAGAGCCTACAAAATCTATTATTTTAAGTGGTGTATATCCTCAATAATATCGTCATTCATTGCGTTGATAATTTTTAATAGAGATGCTTTTTCCGTTTTATCAAAAGCCCCCCTTGGATTTTGTACCCTTAAAGATAAATTTACTCGCTCAATTTCTTTCACATATTGCTCTGTGAGAGGCCTTCTTATCCCGGTTAACTGATATAGGTTGAAATATAAAATTGCAAGGCCGACATTTTCATACTCAGGTTTAATTGGGCCTATACTTTTTTTAGCTTCAGCTAATGCAAGCTGAGCATCTGCAACCGTCGTCGCATTGCTTAATAAATGCTTGATAATATAAAGTCGGTTGGCAATCTCAAATTCACACGACATAATTTCTTTTAGAGCATGACTACGAGCTTCATATTGATGTTGAATATTTTGATATAAAGTAGCGCCGCCACTTATTAACACTGAGGATATGACTAACATGCCTACATTGCTATTAAGGACGCCAAATATCTTAGCCCATATTTTATTGCTAGTCGTTTCTACATCTTTTATAACTATCTTTTCTGCATCTCTAAGCTTGTTGGCTATTTCGTTGCGATAACGCTCTTCAGCTGCAATTAATTTTTTCTTTTCATCATCCAGCATCATTTTCTCTGCGGAGTAGTCGTAGTATTAATAATCATACATCCTCAATCGCTACTATCCAGTAGGCTCCTTATTTTTTCCAAAGGGTGCCACATTTCACAAGCCCAGAAAGACAAAACCCCCGCTATTGCTAGTGAAGGTTTCTGGATGCTGGTGAGTCAAGCGAGATTGACTGCGTCGAAACTTCGTTTTCAAACTCGCGACCAACGGATTTAAAGAGTTTTTTAACTCCGAAAGACTAAATTTAACGCGGAAAACTACACTAGATATTATTTTTAGAGTGAATGCTTGCGGTTATAAATTTTAAAGATTCACTGGCTTTATGATTCCTAGGTAAGCTCAAACCCTCCTTTCGGAGGGAATAAAATGTGCTGGGTTGTCGTATATTAAATTTGTGAATTCAGACCCATATCTTTTATTGATGTAATAATGAACACAGGCTTACAGCTTATTGGACATTATTAATACTGTTTAGAAATAGCATGACAACACTTATTTCTTGCCAACTCTATGGTCAACATCATCTACTCCTGGAATTTTTATGAACAGCAGAATTTATTGTCTAAAAAAACAGTTTATTTTTATTATCATCTGCTTCATCGGCATTTTGCCGATGGCATTTGCTCAAGATTATTGGGGCAAGAGTGTTATCAAGCAGCCCAGCGATTATATTTTTGGTTATGGAAGTTTAATTAATACCGCCAGCAGAAATTCTTCAGTCACCACGCCAATTCCTGCGATACCTGTCAGAGTATCTGCTCAGTTTGGCTTTGCTCGTGTATGGAATGATAGGGCGCCATCAGGTTTTACTGCACTAGGTTTAAGAAAAGCAGATTCCTCTATGCCCGCCACTACTATCAATGGCGTATTATTTCCAGTGGCTGGTGGCGATATTGCTGCTTACGACAAGCGGGAAGAGGGCTATGCCCGTATAGAAGTACCCCGCTCACAAATTGAAGCTCTCTCATGGCAAAGTCTTCCCAATGAGGGGCGCATTTGGGTCTATGTACCAGTTCGCTCAGGAGGTGAGCCAGGCGTTGGGTTGCCTATACCTAATGGCAGGTATCCATTGCTCCAATCCTACATTGATGTTGTGGTTGAGGGCGGGCTTGAGTACGGCGAGGAGTACGCTAGGGAACTTATCGCAACGACCAAGGGGTGGAACGCTTATTGGCTAAATGATCGTATTTTGGCTCGGCGTCCTTGGGTTGCGGATACGAAATACAGTACTGTCGATGCCTTATTAAAAAGGGTGCCAACCTTTCAGAATCGTTTGCTCCCAGAAGACTATGCAGCTCAGCTAGTTGTGTCATCAAAATGAATGGAGCATATCGCAGTAGATAATTTTGATTAAGAAAATAAAAGCCACCCTAGGGTGGCTTTTATAGTGAGTGAGCATGACTACATTGGATTTATCGATCTTTGATTGCTATTGAAAGATGGTATTAAGCAACTGGGCCAGCCGATCACCCGCAAGCTTAAGTCTGGCTTTAAGAATTGGGGTGTAGTGATCTATATAATGCTGATCAACAATGCGTATTGGATAGAAATTTTTTTCATGGACGATATTGCAGGACTCGGTGGCAGCATTGAGCGGATCTATATTTAAGTAATCCCCGGATTTCATCTGATTGGATGTTAGATCCAGTGCTAATGTATTGGTTGGCATGTTAAAGCTCTTAATAAGATCAGAGTCCCAAAACAAATGCAAATTAGTTCCCTTGCCAAAAGCTTGTATTTGGTAATTGTTGCCGCCTTTATCTTCAATGTAGCCCGCATGCAAAGGCTGGTGGATGTCACCCATAAAGTGAACAACGTATTTGAGGGCAAGTAGTCTTTTCTGGTCGGATTCTTTTGATCCCAAAATCTGCATCTGTTGTTGTAAAGCCTCAATTACGCAACCCCCGTTTGCGCAATCTCGCTCGGGAACATATAAACAAGACCCTTTTGGAAAATTAATGTAATGCCACCGAGCAGAAATCTTGGTTACATGCTCATCTGGCCAGGTTGAGATACTTACCAGAGAAGAGCCGGGCTCCAAGCTTAATAATTTACTAATTTGACTCTTGGCTTTCGGTGACAGTTGGGGTTGGGCGATTTGAGCGACTACTTGGTGGCCCTCAGCTCCCCATGCAAATGCGGCCTTTAAGAAAAATACTTGAAGAGCGAGAATGAAGATTAATTTAATTAAGTAGGAAATTTTTTGCATTAGGCTAATGTAGCATCTAGATTGAATTTCAGCTATTGAGTTTATATTTTTAGCCTAATAAATTTAAAAGAAAAAGCCATCCGAAGGTAGCTTTTGTATTGCTGGTAGGTTAGTCTAGATAATCCCCAGTAATTAGATAGGGTATTCAATGCTCTCATCCCGAAGGCGCATACTCATAGGATATATGGGGAATAAATGCGGATGAGAGTATTAATATTAGTTTTATCTTTGACTTTCTACGGTGCGGCTCATGCAATCGCGCCACAGGATCTTTTGAAGACTTATGAGTCCAAGTCTGGCAAAGCGTCAGTAAGTAGGGGTGAGCAATTTTTTAATGCCAAACATGGAAAAGAGTGGAGCTGCGCTTCATGCCATGAGAATCCACCAAACCATGAAACTAAGCATATCGTTACGGGGAAGGTAATTAAACCCTTATCACCCAATGCTGATCCAACTCGCTTTACTGATGAAGCTAAGGCGGATAAGTGGTTTAAGCGTAACTGTAATGATGTTCTGGGGCGTGAATGTACTGCGCAAGAAAAAGCAGATGTTCTTGTTTGGCTTTTAAGTATTAAGTAGGGTGTATATGAAAAATTACTTAAGCTTGTTGCTAGCTGTATTACTGATCAGTCCAGCCATGGGAGCAAAAATGCCCATGCCATCTGATGTGCCTAAGTCATATGAAGCCGAGTGTGCTAGCTGTCATATGCTATATCCACCTGGATTGCTTGGAGAGCAGACTTGGCAAAACATCATGAGCGGACTTAGTAAGCATTTTGGTGCGGACGCCAGCATTGACGATAAAGAGAAAAAAGAAATCAGTGCTTGGTTAAAGAAAAATGCCGCCACTAAGCAAAAATATAACGTGTTAGCACCAGATAATCGCATTACTAAAACACCATGGTTTATTCGTGAACATGACGAGATCAAGTCTGATGTTTGGAAAAGAGTTGGTATCAAAAGTCCGGCTAATTGCGGGGCCTGTCATATTAATGCGACTGAGGGCATCTTCAGCGAAAAGAATATTTCAATACCCGCTAAATGATTAATAAGACAACAATTTTGGTATGGGATGTACCGACCCGGGTTTTTCATTGGCTTTTAGTGGTTTGCTTTGCTGGCGCTTGGCTTACTGCAGATAGTGAGCGACTCCAAATGATCCACTATGCATTTGGATATTCTGCGTGTGCATTAATTCTCTTTAGGGTTGTGTGGGGTTTTGTTGGCACAAGGTACGCGCGCTTTACCCAATTTGTTAAGGGCCCAGCAGAAATGTGGAAACACGCTAAGACATTACTGGGCAACCATCAAGATGCGAACCCCGGACATAATCCCTTAGGCGGCATTGTGATGGTTGGTCTAATGCTACTGATTTTATTGATAGGTCTCACCGGCTACCTCAGTGTGAAGGAGTCTTTGGGGGATTTGATGAGTGAGGCACATGAGGCGATATCAAGCCTAGCCTTAGCAGTAGTTGCGATTCACGTTGCTGCTGCCATCATGATGAGCTTTCTACAAAAAGAGAATTTGGTGAAAGCAATGGTAGATGGAAAAAAACAGGGGTTACCTGATCAGGGTATTCGATATCCACAGTATGTAGTTGGAGGCTTACTAATACTGGCTTCGGGATACATTTTTTATTTGGTTATTAGCGGTTCTTTGCCAGGCCTTACGCAATAGCATCCAAAAAAGACAATCATTTTCATGGGTATAAAACCTAAAAAGAAAAAGCCACCCGAGGTTGGCTTTTGTATTGCTGGAGAGTCGGGCGGGATTCGAACTCATGCTTTAGCTAAAAGTTTTCAGTTGCACAAGAGATCTTTCCAGATTTAATCGCTCTTAAAAATGTGGCATAGTCGGCCTCATTTTGTTTGCTATAAGCAATCGCAAACTTTACTAGAGCATCATCTAGGGCTTCGCTTTTTCCACAGTAGCCAGCCAGAACGGCAGGATCTCCTGAACGGGCGTGGGCATTGGCTAATGCCCATCCAAAGAGTTTTGCAAAATCAGGAAATACTTCAGTGTTGATACCATCTCCACCAACTGAAATTCCACCCTTCATATCGCGTAACTGCCGAACATAGAAATCTGATTCTGCTGATTTGCCAAAACCTAAAAAGAGATCAGGGGCTCCCTGAATTAGGCATTGCCCATGGACAACGCGCTCCCCCTCTGACTTAAATTTTGAATTGGGAAAAAATGATGCAAGTACAGATTTTTGAGCCTCTTTTGTTTGGAGGAAAAGCGGATCGTTTTTATCGAGTCCCTCAAAATACATTACCCAGCAACCGGTTCCTACGCTACCAACCCCAACAACTTTTCTTGCCCAATCAATCCATTTGTAGCGCGCTAATAAATGTTTGCGATCTGGTGGTAGAGACTGAATGTAGGAATTAAGACCTTCGTCATTTAGCTTTGTAATACTTCTTCCATGAGGTGAAAATTCGGGATGCTCTATAAGCGGAGGGTTATTAATGAGTCGAATTCCTGCTTCGGTTATTTCTGTTAATTTCCCGAGAATACCGTGACCGCTATTTTTCCGCGCTTTATCTAGTAATTCCTTTAAATATTGTTGGCTTGCTGGTGCTGCATTTTTCGCTGCAATACTTTTCAGTGATTTTTCATCAATATAGGTACGCTTTAAATCAATGTATGGCATAGAGGCATATTGGCGTAGATTAATTCGATATGCTCTAGCGATATTCCGTACTAATTCTTCACCATAAGTCTGATCTTGACCAAGCAATTGGGAGGCAATCATGGCACTGGCTGCAAGGCGCTTTAAATCCCAGTCAAAGTTACCCGGTAGAGTTTCATCGAAATCATTAATTCCAAAGACTAGTTGGTGCTCTGTAGTCGAAAAGAATCCAAAATTGCTAACATGCATATCCCCACATAATTGAACCTCAATAGAGGGGCTTGGTAGTTTGGCTAAGTCTTGGGCCATGCACGCAGCACCGCCTCTAAAAAAGGCAAAGGGATCGACCGCCATTCGAGCATGGCGAATTGGGACGTAATCTGGGATTCTGGTTTTTGCTTGAGCAAGTAAAATCTCAATTGGTTCTTGGCGCTTACTTTTTACAGTAAATTCTCCAATTGAGGATCGATTGATCTCTTTGCGAATCGACTTTCCTAAATCAAGCCGCTCTTGCAGGCTTGGATTTCTTGCGAGAAAGTAATCATATAGTTTCGACATTATTTTGGGATAATTTATTAAATGCTGTTTCTATTAAGATGAAATAGTATAACTATCTAACAATGCTCAAATAGAGATTTGGGTGAAAAGAATATTTAAGAGTAGTCAATTCAAAAAGGACGAAATGCCGCATCCAAAATATAGGCCTGATATTGACGGCTTGAGAGCAATAGCTGTTTTATTCGTCGTTTTTTATCATGGATTTCCAAAGAAATTATCTGGTGGCTTTATTGGGGTCGATATTTTCTTCGTTATTTCAGGTTTTTTAATTTCAAGTATTCTCTTTGCCGGTTTTAAAGAGCGTGATTTTAGCTTTTCAGAATTTTATGCAAGACGTATCCAACGAATATTTCCATCTTTGATATTGGTGCTAGCTTTTTGTGTATTTTTTGGATGGTTTGTCCTTTTGTTTGATGAATACAAGCAAATTGGTTTGCATGTTGCATCAGGATCGAGCTTTATATCAAACTTTATTTTTTGGCATGAAAGTGGGTACTTCGATGGTGCAGCTGAAACTAAACCACTTTTGCATTTATGGAGCCTAGGAATAGAAGAGCAATTTTATATTTTTTGGCCTGTTTTGCTTTGGGCCGCATGGCATCAAAATATAAAGTTTATTTTTATAACTGCCACTACGTTTTTACTGTCATTTTTTATTAATTTGTATTTGGTTCAGGTGGATGTTATTGCTGATTTTTATTCTCCAGCTAGCAGAGCATGGGAATTGCTTGCTGGGGGGCTCTTGGCTCTTTATAAGGAGCGGCAGTTAATTCGAGGCGCTGGGATTTCGAATTTCAAGAGTAACGCCTGCTCTCTTTTGGGATTTATTTTGATAGTTTTGGCTATTATTGTTATAGATAAAAAATTCATGTTTCCTGGGCTATGGGCACTATTCCCTGTTGTTGGGACAGCGCTAATAATCCTAGCAAGCCCTGATTGCTATTTCAATAAATTTTTACTCTCTAACAAAGTTTTGGTTTGGTTTGGACTTATTAGCTACCCTTTGTATCTTTGGCACTGGCCGTTATTGTCATTTGCAAGAATTTTGAGTGATCAAAAACCATCATATTTGCTAAGTCTTGCGCTAATATTGGTTTCAATACTATTTTCATGGATTACCTATAGATATATAGAGAGGCCAATTCGTTTCGGAAGGCAAACGAAGCAGTATAGAAGCGCCGTCTTTCTCGTGATTGTAATGATTATTGTTGGCAGTTTTGGTTATTTAATAAACCGCTCAAGCGGTAAGCCTTTCGGAAGGTCAGAGCCATACACAATTATCAATGATGGTGATATAGGACATCTTGAATTCCATAGGTATGCTTCTGATAAATTCTACGTATGTACTCCAAAAGAAATTGCAGCGAAGTCATTAATTTGGGACGGATTTATACGTTGCCTGCAGTCCAAAGACAATAGCAATATTGATTTAGCGCTTATTGGCAATAGTCATGCCGAACATTTATTTATCGGATTGGCTGAGCAAATGCCCTCAAAAAATGTAGTTTTTTATATCCAAACAGGACGGCACCCTTTCTTTAGTAACAAAAATTTTCATGAAATTTATCAATCTGTTATTGAGAGTAAAACCATAAAAAAAGTTATCATTTCTTTGGACTGGCAGGATAGTGAATTTACTAAAGATGAAATAGTGAATACGGCTAATGTGCTTATTAAAAATGGTAAGGAAGTCTATCTTACGAATGACGTTCCTATTTTCCCATTCGACCCAAAGCGATGTAAGGGCGTTAGGATTAACCGTAGTGAATTAAGATGCATCACAGAAAAGCATATAAATGATTTTGAGTTTGCATTGTTTGACATTGTTAAAGATAATCCCAAGATTCATCTCTTAAACACGATGTCATACTTTTGCGATGACTATGAATGTAGCATGTCTAGAAACAATGAATTGCTATATAGAGATAATCATCACTTAAACATTAAGGGTTCCCAATATGTTGGTAAAAGACTTGTTTTGGACTACCCTGAACTACAAAAGTAATTTGGCTTGGTGTGCTGTTTTGAGTTTGATCCAATACATAACCAATACCTTGATCAAAAAAATAAAAAAGGCTCCAAAAGCGATTTGCCTTTGAAGCCTTGCACATCTTGGTGGGTCGGGCGAGATTCGAACTCGCGACCAACGGATTAAAAGTCCGCTGCTCTACCGACTGAGCTACCGACCCGGTAAAACGGAAATTATAGCAAGAAGTTTGTAGCTGCTCCTGGGGTCTAGGCCGTCTGCCCGTAAGCCCTTGTACTTACAAGTACGTTATGAGTTAACCCGTCTGGCCACTGGTGGGTTTTTGGAAAAATACTCCTTAATTCCTCTCAAAATAGCCTCTGCAATACGATCCTGATAGTTCTCATCATTCAATCTGGCTTCTTCTTGTGGATTGCTGATAAAAGCAGTTTCTACCAAGATCGAAGGGATGTCTGGGGCCTTCAAAACAGCAAAGCTGGCTTGTTCAACCTTTGCCTTATGCAGAGGTGCAAAACCTCCAATTTGTTTCAGAATAGATTGACCCACTTGCATGGAGTCTTTGATTTGAGCGGTTGTCGACATATCGAGAAGTAGGTTCGCCACCTGACGATCTTGAGTCTTAATATTGATGCCACCAATCAGGTCCGAAGCATTTTCTTTATTGGCCATCCAACGGGCCATTGAACTACTTGCACCCATTTGGGAGAGTGCAAATACGGATGCACCTTTGGCTCTAGGCTCAATAAAGGCATCTGCATGAATCGATACAAATAAATCCGCTTCAACACGCCTGGCTTTTTGAACCCTGACATGCAGTGGTACAAAGTAATCACCGTCTCTGGTCAAGTAGGGGCGCATATACGCCTCGCTCTCAATCTTTTCTTTGAGTCTTCTTGCAATTGAGAGCACGACATTCTTTTCTCTAGATCCTGCAGCTCCAATAGCTCCCGGATCTTCACCGCCATGTCCAGGATCAATCGCAATCGTAATTAATCGTTTGTATTTGGCGGGCGCTGGAATCTCTTTTGTTTCTGGAATGGCTTGCGCTACTGGTGTTGAAGGTGCTTTTGCTACTTCTTTATCTTTCTTGGTTGCAAACTGTGCAATTAGATCAATCTCTTCATTGGCTTTTTCAAGCGCAATTTCTTTTTTAGCACTACTTCTCACCAAAGCCATGAGTGGATCTAGTGGAGTTGTAGGGTAAAGATCAAACACCATGCGGTAGTTGTATTCAGCAACAGGATCGAGTGTGAAGAGTTGTGGCTTGATGGGTTCTTTTAAGTCAAATACTAAACGCACAATCCCCGGTTGAAATTGCCCGACCCGAATCTGCGATACATAAGGATCATTAGGCTTAACTTTAGCCACCAAGTCCTTCAGCGTTGGGTTCAGCTCTAAGCCCTGCACATCAACCACTAATCGATCTGGATTGGTGAGGATCTGCTGTGTAATCGGTAATGGGGTATCAGACTCTAAAGTAATACGGGTGTAATCCTCTGAGGGCCAAATACGAACACCCAATATCTTGGCGCCCCAAGCAATATCAATCTCGGTAAGGAGGAGGGCAAAGCTCAAGAACTTGACTGAAGTCTTGAGATGCTGGCGTCTAGAGAGATTAGTTTTTTTACTACTCATATATTTAGTTGGGCGCTACCTGAATGGTATCCACTACTTTTTTGCCTTGCTCAGAAAATGCACTGATATGAATAACGCGTTCATTTTCATCTTCGCCAGCCGTTAACTCAATCTGAATATCAAATGCGGGTAGAGTGCCCTCAGCCTTTTCTGGCCACTCGATTAAGCAAAATCCCGGCACATCAAAATATTCTGCAAATCCTGCTTCTTGCCATTCCAATGGATCGCGCATTCTATAGAGATCAAAGTGATGCGCAGTAAAAGTTTGTTGATGGCTTTGGAGTTCGTAGGGCTCGCATAAGGTGTAGGTAGGACTCTTTACTTTCCCTGTATAGCCTAAGCCATGAATCAAATGTCTGGCAAAAGTCCTTTTATCTGCTCCTAGGTCGCCTTCTAAAGAGATGTTGAGGTTAGCGGCTGGCGATTGTCCAAGCCAATTCTGTATGGAGTCGGCAAGATGCTTGGCTAGGGAC
>JACCDO010144968.1_pt1 | contig 60473 bp, 59 predicted proteins | sample 7446101 | NCBI WGS metagenome assembly JACCDO01 (sample SAMN15323440, study PRJNA562643) | freshwater metagenome | isolation source: river surface water | place: USA:Blue River Watershed | collected 2017-08-16 | reverse complement strand
CTCCATTCTCCATTCTCCATTCTCCATTCTCCATTCTCCATTCTCCATTCTCCATTCTCCATTCTCCATTCTCCATTCTCCATTCTCCATTCTCCATTCTCCATTCTCCATTCATTTGCCCAAATCACCATCCTCGGCTATCATAGGCGGGGTAGCAGACAAGGCCGTCATGCCGTGGTGGCTACTTTTTTGTGGGCGGATTCCTGCACGTATTCATGCAGTGTCATCATAAGGAGTGAGATTGTGTCAACCCGTATTCGTTCGATTGTGGCGCGTGAAGTGCTTGACTCACGCGGCAACCCCACCCTCGAGGCCGATGTGCGTCTCGAAAACGGCGCCCTTGGTCGCGCCATCGTGCCATCCGGCGCCTCGACGGGCGCCCACGAAGCCCTCGAGTTGCGCGACGGCGACAAAAAGCGCTACTTGGGCAAAGGAACACTCAAGGCCGTCGCCAACGTCAACAACAAAATTGCCCCTGCCCTAATCGGCCAGGATGCCAGCGACCAGCTCAGCATCGACACCGCCATGTTGGCACTCGACGGTAGTGAATCAAAGAAAAACCTGGGCGCCAACGCCATCCTGGCCGTCTCGTTGGCCACTGCGCGTGCCGCTGCCGCCGCCTACGGATTGCCGTTGTACCGCTATGTGGGCGGCGCACACGCCCACGTCTTGCCCGTGCCCATGATGAACATCATGAACGGCGGCAAGCACGCCATCAACTCCACCGACTTCCAAGAATTCATGATCATGCCAGTGGGTGCCAGTAGCTTCCGCGAAGGGTTGCGCTGGGGTGCAGAAATCTACCACAACCTCAACAAGGTGCTCCACGACCGTGGCCTCTCGACCACCGTCGGTGACGAGGGCGGCTTTGCGCCCAGCTTGCCCAACAACGAGGCCGCCTTGCAGGTCATCATGGAGGCCATCGAGCGCGCCGGCTACAAAGCCGGTAGCGAAATCATGTTGGCCATGGACCCCGCTTGTACTGAGCTCTACCACGACGGCAAATATGTGCTCGAGCGCGAAGGTCGCAGCCTGACCAGCGCTGAAATGGTCGAGTACTGGGCCAACATTGCCAGCAAGTACCCGCTGATCTCACTCGAAGACGGCCTACACGAAGACGACTGGGCTGGTTGGGCGCTCTTGCACAAACGCATCGGCGACCGCGTGCAGCTGGTCGGCGACGACTTGCTGGTCACCAATGTCAAGCGCCTCGAACGCGCCATCAAGGAGCAGGCTGCCAACTCGATTTTGGTCAAAGTCAACCAGATCGGCTCACTCTCAGAATCACTGAGCGCTGTACAAATGGCACAACGCGCCAACTGGACGGCCGTCATCTCGCACCGCTCGGGCGAATCCGAAGACACCACGATTGCCGACTTGGCTGTGGCGACCAACGCCGGTCAGATCAAGACTGGCGCCCCGGCACGTACCGACCGCATCGCCAAGTACAACCAGCTTCTGCGCATCGAAGAAGAACTCGGTGCCACCGCCAAATATGCGGGCATGCAGGCATTCAAGGTCAACCGCTAGCTTCTACTTGAGGGCATAATCAAAATCAGGGTGGACAGGGATTCCTGTTCATCCTGGTTTTTGTTGGCACGTGGATGGTATATGAACATCGATAAATGAACATCGATGGCCAGGATATTCAGGATTTTTCTTTGTGTTTGTGCTCCAGCATGTGTGTTTTTGATCAGACGTATGCACGCTTTAATCACTAAGCACGCACCTCATTACCTATTCTTTCAATGCTTTATCTCCAATGAATGCCCCGTGTATGTACTATTTATCCTCTCCATCTTTTGTATCGATGAGCTTTACTCCCAATCCTCCCCATCACTGTGACCCACCATGTGCATCTGCCAACAATAAATTCTCCACCAACTGTACATTGGTCATCGGCCCAGTGCCACCAGGCACCGGCGTAATTGCCCCGGCCACCTCGACCACCGACGCATAATCGACGTCGCCACACAATGCGCCTTCGGCGTCGACGTTAATCCCGAAGTCAACCACTACCGCCCCTGGTTTAATCATATCGGCCGTAATCATGCGCGGGCGGCCAATCGCCGCGACCACAATGTCGGCGCCGCGTACCACATCCGCCAGATTAGCTGTGCGCGAGTGGGCAATCGTCACGGTAGCGTCGGCCTTGAGCAACAACCAGGCCATCGGCCGCCCCACCACCGCACTGCGGCCAATGACGACCGCCTGCTTACCGCGTACCTCGATGCCGTAATGGCGCAAAATCGCCATGCCACCAGCCGGCGTGGCTGGCACCAAGCCACTACCACCATTGGCCAATACACCAGCATTGGCCGGATGCACACCGTCGATGTCTTTTTTGGGATCAAGGCAGGCAATCACCCCAGCGCTATTCAGGTGCGCCGGCAAGGGCATCTGGATGATAATCCCCTGCACGCCGGCATCCGCACTCAACTGCCGCACCAGCGCCTCAACCGTTGCCTGATCCACATCCGTCGCTAGTTGATGCAGGGCATACCCCGCCCCCACATCGCTACAGATGCGCCCAATCGCTTTGACGTAGCGGTCGGCTGCTGGGTCACCAGCCACCTGCACCACCACCAGCGTCGGCGCCACAGCAAGGGCGCCAATGCGCGTTTTAAGATCGATTTTGGCGGCAGCTGCTGCCGCTTTGCCGTCGAGAATGAGTGCCATATGACGTCCTTTTATTTGCCGGTCTGGCCAAAGTGCTCGAGCCGCCGATACAACAGGCGCTCGGCCACGTCGTAGGCAAACGGCTCGATCAACGGCAACTGCACTGTGCCCTTGGCACACTGGTATGCGCGCAATTCGTCGGCGAGCTCAGCAATCACCTGTGCGCCCGGGTAGATACCGATATGGTTGGGGTACCCGGCATAGTGGATGATATTGCGTTTGTGGTATTTGAGCGTGGGGATACCGTAACTGATGCACTCTGTCGCCTCGGGCAGAATCACCCGAAAGCGCTCACGAATCCCCTGCAACCAGCGCTGAGTAGCCGCTGGATGCAAGGCGATATGTTCGTCGACCGTCGTCACTTTGGGCAACATACACTATGACCCCTGCGGATAACGGCTTCCCAGTGGCTGTACCAGTTCGAGGTTGTTGCCGTCAGGGTCTTTGAAAAAACCGATACGGACGGCCGGTGGGTCAGGGAAATTAAACGGTTCGATGTGGAACACGACGCCCTTCGCTTTGAGTGCCGCTGCCGTCGCATCGATGTCGTCGACCTCAAAGGCAAAGTGATCCCACCCGCCACTCGTGCCAGCCACGTGCGTCTCACGGCTGACCAGCTCGATGGTAATTGGGCCTGTTTTGAGGAAAATGATGTCACGTCCGGTAAATTTCCCGACAACCTCTAAACCCAATACCTCGGTGTAAAACTGCTTCATGGTGGCGAAATTGGCGGTCACAATCGCCACGTGGTGGACTGCTGACAATTTCATGCGGTGCTCCTATTCCACAAAAACGGCATATCTCTATCATAACGCATACGTAGCATACGGGCGAATGGTATGCGCCCTATATCCATGCCGTGCGAAACGATGCCACGACCACGTAGTAGTCATGGCATGACGCTGGAGGGGTGTGGTCCAGCATTGACCGCGCAGCACTGTGTGCCACCCCATCGGGGCACCAGCGAATGACGCCCCGTGGTCATCCTTCACCCTCCCGTCATGGCATCGGCGTTGGAGGGGTGTGGTCCAGTCATGGCATGCCCTTCCACCCGCTCCCATTCTGCATTCTCAATTTTGCATTGTTCATTCCCCCCCTTTCATTTTGTGCGAAAATGAGCACAAACGCAACGATACAAGTGAGTTACCCATGCCGATACCGATATACACCGCTGACGCCTTTACCAATATGCCGTTCTCGGGCAATCCGGCGGCCGTCTGCCCACTCGATGCACCCCGTGATCCTGCCTGGATGCAGGCGGTCGCCGCCGAGATGAACCTCTCCGAAACAGCATTTGTGTGGCCGCTGGCCGACGGCTGGAGCTTGCGCTGGTTTACCCCCACTGTCGAAGTCGACTTGTGTGGACATGCCACCCTGGCCAGTGCACATATCTTGTGGGCGCAGGGGTATGCTGACACGGCACACATCCTGCGCTTCCACACACGTAGCGGACTGCTCACCGCTGCCTATGATGCCGGCTGGATCACCCTCGATTTCCCCAACGAAGCCCCCCACGAGGTTGCCCCCATCCCCGTACTCACACAAGCGCTGGGTGTCACACCGCGCTGGGTAGGGCGCAACCGCATGGACATCATCGCCCTGCTCGACGACGCGGCCACCGTGCGCACCCTCACACCCGACATGGCGCTGCTTGCCACGATCGAGACCCGTGGTGTGATTGTGACTGCCGCCGGCGACCAGCCTGGTGTCGACTTTGTGTCGCGCTTTTTTGGGCCGCGAGCCGGCGTCCCCGAAGATCCCGTCACTGGCTCAGCCCACTGCGGACTCGCACCCTATTGGGGGGCCGTATTGCACAAAACCGACATGCTCGGCTTGCAGTGCTCGGCCCGCAGTGGCTTTGTCAAAACCACGCTCGCCGGTGATCGTGTCCTGCTGAGTGGCCAAGCCGTGACGGTGTTGAGTGGATCGTTAGCCGAGTAAAAGGAGCACACCCATGCCTATTGATCATTTTTTGGCAGTCGACCTCGGCGCCTCCGGCGGGCGTGTCATGCTGGGGCGCTGGGATGGCGCACGCATCTCCATCGAGCCGCTGACACGCTTCGACAACGGTCCCATCAGCGTACACCAGCGCATGCACTGGGATGTGTTGGGGATTTGGAAGCATATCAACGACGGCATTCGCCTGCATACCAGCCGCGGCGGTGCCCCCTTGGCGGGGATTTCGGTGGATAGCTGGGGTGTCGACTTCGGGCTCCTCGATCGCCACGGGCGTTTGCTGGCCAACCCCACCTGCTACCGCGACCACCGCACTGACGGCATGCTCGAGCGCGCCTTTGAAATCGTCGGCAGTGACACCATTTTCAACACCACGGGTATCCAGTTCATGCAAATCAACACGCTCTACCAGCTGTTGAGTATGCGTGAGCATCACGATCCACAGCTCGATATGGCCGAAAAAATGCTGCTCATCCCCGATTTATTGCACTACTGGATGTCGGGAGTGGCCGCCGCCGAATACACCAACGCCTCCACTACCCAGATGCTCGACTGCCATACCCGCGATTGGGCACATGTCATGCTCCAGCACCTCAACATTCCACGCGCCATCTTGCCGCACGTCATCCAACCCGGCACGATTTTGGCGCCACTACTGGGCGAGATGTGCGACGACACCGGTTTGAAGATTGCACCACCAGTTATTGCCGGTGCCACGCACGACACGGGTGCCGCCATCGCGGCCATTCCCGGGCTTGACGCCAATAGCGCCTATATCAGCAGTGGCACGTGGAGCCTGATGGGCATGGAAATCCCCGTGCCGGTGGTGTCACCGGCAGCACGCACCGTCAATTTCACCAACGAAGGTGGCATCAACAACACCATCCGCCTGCTCAAAAACATCGCCGGGTTGTGGCTGTTGCAAGAATGCCGCCGCAGCTGGCAACGCCAAGGGCAAAGCTACACTTGGGAAGAGCTGTTGGCGTTGGCGGCGAGTGCACCTGCGTTTGCCAGCATCATTAACCCCGACGCCCACGACTTCCTCAATCCCGACGACATGCCCAGCGCCATCCAACAGTACTGTGCACGCCACCACATCACCGTCCCCAGCACACCGGGGGCGATTGTGCGCTGCTGCCTCGAAAGCCTGGCGCTGCGCTACCGCACCGTGATGGATACGCTCGCACAGCTCACCGGGCGTAGCATCACCACCATCCGCATCGTGGGCGGTGGCAGCCAAAACCAACTGCTCAACCGTTTCACCGCCGACGCCTGCAACGTGTCGGTAGTAGCTGGTCCTGTCGAGGCCACCGCCCTCGGCAACGTGCTCATCCAAGCCTTGACCGTCGGTGCTATCCCCGATTTGGCGACGGGGCGCCGCATTATCGCCGAATCATATCCGCCCACCGTCATCGAGCCGAGTCGCGATCGGGCAGCATGGGATGCACAGCTCGCCAGTTTTGTGACACTTCCGTTATAAACAAAGGAACGAATCATGCATCACGATGAGTTGTACACATACATCGAACGTGCTATTACCGAGCGACATTTGGCGGGCGACAAAGCTCAACTGCTCAAGCTCCAGACCGCCTGTGGTGTCATCATGGCCGCTGCCAACGATGGTGGTGACAATGCACTCGCCAAACGCTTCCAGATTTTGGCGGCGCGGGCGGCCAACCTCGCCGAAAAACTGAGTGATCGGAAATGACCTCATGCAGATTACACTTGCCGACATCCACGCCGCCCACGCCGCCTTGCGTGATGTCATCATTGAGACGCCGATTGTCCCTGATGACACACTGACCAAACAGCTCGGCGTCAGCGTCTTTCACAAAGCCGAATCGCTACAACGTTCGGGCTCGTTCAAGGTACGCGGCGCCTACAACGCCATCCGCGCCTTGTCGGATGCCGAGCGCACCCGTGGGGTGGTCACCAATTCGGCCGGCAATCATGCCCAGGGCGTGGCGCTGGCCGCACAGCTCTACCAGGTACCTGCCACCATCGTCATGCCCGAGCATGCGCCCCTCACCAAAGTCACCGCCACGCGCGCCTACGGCGCCGAAGTGGTGCTGTCGGGTGCCACCTTTGACGATGCAGGGGTGGCGGCACGACGCATTCAAGCCGAGCGCAATCTGACGTTTATCCATGCCTTCAACGACCGCAATGTCATCACCGGCCAAGCTACCATCGGCATCGAACTGATGGCACAGCTGGCGCGCGCCAGCGTGGTGGTGGTACCCATCGGCGGCGGCGGGCTTATTTCGGGCATCGCCACAGCGCTCCACGCCCTCGGCTCACCGGCACGCATCATCGGCGTACAGGCGGCCGGGTGCGATGCCGTGCGCCCATCACTGGCCGCCGGGCAACCGGTGCGCGTGGATGCGGTACGCACCATTGCGGATGGGATTGCTGTCAAGCAACCTGGTGATATCACACTCGCCATCATCAAAGCGCGCGTCCACACCGTCGTCACCGTCGACGACGACCAAATCGCGGCTGCTATCACGCATGCTGCCCGCGCATTACACCTGGTGGTCGAAGGTGCGGGTGCGGCCGGATTAGCCGCCCTGTTGGCGGGCGTGGTGCCGCTCCAGCCCGACGACGTCGTTTGCAACGTGCTGTGTGGCGGCAACATCGACCCCAACTTTTTGACGCGCGTCATCGAGCAGGTGCTGGTCAAACAAGGGCGCTACCTGATGCTACGGGTGCTGGTGGCAGACCGCCCTGGTAACCTGGCACCGTTGTTGCGCGTGGTGGCCGACAGCGGCGCCAATGTCATCGATATTTTTCACCGCCGCGCCACCTGGCTCGTGCCCATCGATCGCGTCGGCATCGAGCTAATTCTCGAGGTACGGGATAGTAGCCACGGCATACAAGTGGTCGACACACTCGAGCAGCACGGCTATGTGGTCACCCAAGAAGGCATGTGGAAGTGACACACGCCATCCGCCTGCTGGTCAGCGACATCGACAGCACGTTGGTGTGGCGCGGCATGCTGCCACCCACCAACGCCACCGCACTCAATCACATCCGCCAACAGGGCGTGCAAGTGGTGCTCGCCACGGTGCGTAAGTTTTCATCGGCCAAAGAAATCAGCGACCTGCTGGGCTTTGCCTGCCCGCTGATCTGCGAAGGTGGCGCCACCACCTACGACGTGGATGGCACGTGCGTAGCCGCCACCGCCATTGACGCCGATGTGATGCGCCAAATTGCCACCATCGCCGACACGGCTGGTATTCCGCTGCTCCTCACCAGCCACGGCGTCAACTTTGCTACTGCTGGGGCGATTCAAGAGTTGACCTCGTTTGATGTGGGCACGCACCAAGTAGCGACGGCCATGAGCGTGGTCGTGCAACAGCAGATAACACGCCTGATCGTGGCCGAGCCGCACCATGTCGAGGCGCTCGCAGCGGCCATTACGCATTTACCGGTGCGCATTGCGCGCCACTACAACCGCGCCGGTGTGCTCGAAGACGCAGTTATCACCCATCCCGATGCCACCAAAGAAGCCGCCGTGGCAGCGTGGTGTGCGCGCCACGGCTGGACCTGGCAAGAGGTGTTGGCGATCGGCGATGCCGAAGCCGATTTGGCGATGGTCCAGCATGCCGCTATTGGGGTGGCACCAGCCAACGCCCAACCTGCCGTCAAAGCGGTGGCAAACTGGGTAGCACCATATGCCGAGGATGGCGCTGTTGCAGCTGCCGTCCAGCGATTTTTCTAGAAAAAAAGAGGTAGACCATGATTATGTCGGGCAAACGCAACGCCACCATCATCAGCGTGCAAGGGGTCAATATGCACGGGACGTTGCTGATTGATGTGGTATATCAGGTGGATGGCGAGGCCAAACCACGCAGCGCCCGCCTTGGACCCGAGGCCGTGACGGGCACGCCGCAGGCCGGCGATCGCGTCAGTGTGACCTTTGTGATGGATGTGGCGACGGCGCTGCGTGTCGAATCCGCTGCTACATGATGCGGTCGAGGCTGAGCAAAAAGTTCATCCCCGACACGATGCGCATGCGCCCCGTCATCACTGCCATTTGCGGGTTGAGTGTGCCGGCCAGTAATCCGAGTGCGTCACGTTTGCTCAGCGCCACCACCGCTTCGGGATCACGCATGTCGCTAAAGGCCACACTCAGCTCACCACCCTCATTGAAGGTCAGGCGCAACAGACCGCGTACCTGTTTGAGGGCGGCCACTTTGCCGCGCGTGATGGGGTCGGTGACGAAGCGCACATTGCCCGTCTGTAACAGTTCACCAAAGGTGGCCATGTCCGCCGTCAGACGCATGTGTGCACTCCCATCCCCCACCAAGATCGTCACATCTGCCCCATTGACAGCCACACGCACCACGTCGGGCACATCACTGCACGACAATGCCACGGTAAACGCGGTCGCATCACGGGTAGCAGCGGGTAAGCCAGCCACAATCGTGCGCAGCGCAGCTTCGAGTGGGGCAACGAGTGCTTGCAATGTGGTCATGGTGTGCTTCTTTCTTGTAAAAGGGTGATTACCAAAGGCGGATCGGGGTCAAAGACAACCGTCATCGTCAGTGCACGTGACGGGGGAACGGGGATTTGAAAGGCGAACGGGACACTGTCTGTCACCGTAATTGGTTGTGTCGCATCGCCCACCCCGTATTTTATATCAGTTGCATCTGAAAAGCGAAAATTTGCCGCCGAAAACGTCAATGGGGAATCCGTCTGGTTGAGCACCATGCCCCGGATTTCGAGCACCGTACCGACGCGGTGGAGCGTGTCGACATGCACCGCAATACGCGGACCGACCGCTTGCGGGGTCACTGCCGGCAGGCTCGTACCATCAGAAAGCCAAGCGGTGACCACCTGTTGCGATACATCACCAAAGTTGGCGAAAAGGGCTGGTAATTCGGGAGTAGGTGCTTCGTCAAACACGTCGACCAACGAGCGCCGCTCTTGGCCAAGCAAGGCGATGCCAATCAGCACTGCCCCAATAATCAGTCCCACAATCAGTGGAATCGGTAAATCATTCCCACGCACCGGCTTTTTCATACGGCATAACCCTTGTATTATGATGTATGTATACGGATATTATCACCATTTGACAGTATCGAGACATAAATATGTTGCAACTGCTCCTCATTGGCATCACCGCACTCTTGTTTGCCATCGTCGCCACCCCCATCGCGCGGCGCATTGCACTGCGCACCGGTGTGGTGGATGCGCCATCGCAGCGCAAAATTCACAGCACTCCCGTGCCATTGCTGGGCGGTGCAGCCATTTATCTGGCGTGTGTAGGAGCATTGCTGCTCTTTGGCGAACGCTTTTATATCCGCGAGCTCATCGCCATTGTGCTGGCGGCCACGCTGGTGTCGCTGTGTGGCTTAGCCGATGACCGTTGGACACTGCACGCCTACCCCAAACTGCTCGGGCAAGCCACTGCTGCAGTCATTTTGCTCATCGGCGGCGTGCAGGTGCAACTCTTTGCAGATGCATGGCTCAACTACGCGATTACGATTGTGTGGGTGGTGGGCATCACCAACGCCATGAATCTGCTCGACAACATGGATGGATTGTCGAGTGGTGTCGCCACCGTGTGTAGTGCCTTCTTTTTGTTGCTCGCCGCCCAAAGTGGGCAAATTCTCGTGAGTGCACTCGCTGCCGGCTTGATTGGCGCCTGTATCGGTTTTTTGCGCTACAATCTCAACCCGGCCACGATTTTCATGGGGGACACGGGGTCGCTCTTTCTCGGGCTCATTTTGGCCGTCATCGGCATCAAACTACGCTTCCCCAGCAACGCCATCTTGGTGACGTGGATGGTGCCGCTGTGCGTGCTCGCTTTCCCGATCTTTGATACCACGTTGGTCAGTATTTCGCGCCTGCGTCGTGGCAAAAACCCACTCACGCACGGCGGCAAAGATCATGTGTCGCATCGCCTGGTACAACTGGGGCTGACACGGCGTGAGGCGGTATTGACCTGTTACCTGATAGCCGGCTTTGGTGGCATGTTCGCCAGCTATGTGGCACGCGCCGGGCAAATCGACGCCTATCTGGCGGTGGGACTGCTGGTGCTCATAATCAGTGCCGGGATTATCTTCTTCGAGCGGGCTGCTCCCATCCACGAACTACCGAACGTGTGATTCAGGTATACTAACGGAAATCGCATCATTGGAGCAGTGCCGTGGTTATTTTGCATACTGCCGCTGATATCGCCGCCATGCGTAAAGCGGGGCAGTTGGTGGCCAAAACGTTCGCACATATTATGCCGCTAGTGGTACCCGGTGTCTCGACACACACACTCGACGAGGCTGCCGAGCGGTATATCCGCGCCAATGGCGCCACACCCGCCTACAAAGGCTATTTGGGCTTCCCTGCGACCATCTGTGTGGCGCCCAACAGCGTCATCTGCCACGGTATTCCTAGCACGACCACCATCCTACGCGAGGGCGACATCGTCGGGCTCGACATCGGTGTCATTTTGGATGGGTGGTACGGCGATGCCTGCATCACTGTCCCAGTGGGGACAATCAGTGCTGCCGCCCAACAGCTCCTGGATGTCACTGCCGAATGTTTGCGACGGGGCATTGCGGCGGCCACCGTGGGTAATACCCTCGGTGATATTGGGGCCGCCATCCAGCACTACGCCGAATCGCACGGGTATAGTGTGGTGCGTGAATACACGGGACATGGAGTGGGGCAACGCTTGCACCAAGAGCCGACGGTGCATCATGTGGGCAAAGCGGGGAGTGGCCTCGCACTCAAAGAAGGAATGATTTTTACCATTGAGCCGATGATCAATGCGGGCAGCCACAAAACCACCCTCGACAAAAAAGACAAGTGGACGGTACGCACCGCCGATGGCAAACTTTCGGCACAGTTCGAGCATACCATTGCGATTAGCGCCGACGGACCGCAGATTTTGACCCTCCCATAGTTGCATAGTGCACCTGTGCGTTGGTTTTGCGCTAAAATGTCCGCACAATGACTGTTCATGGCGAGGAATACATGCACGACGATCGTCCGACGGTGGATTTCTCGGTATTCGGCACATCGCCACTCGACACCACGAGTCCGATTCCGCTCTACCACCAAATCGAAGGGCACTTGCGCCAGTTGATTGTGTCGGGAAAATTGCCGGCCAACACGATTTTGCCACCAGAGCTCGAGCTGGGCACCTGGTATGGGGTGGGGCGCCACACCATGCGTACGGCACTTACCAACCTGGTCAACGACCGCTTGATTTCACGGCGTGCCGGAGTAGGCACGTATGTGTTGCCCCAAACACAGCAGGTCAATTTTTCGTTGAATCGGAGTTTCACCCATCAAATCACCGCCATGGGGATGCGACCACATTCGCGTGTGCTTTCACTGCAACAGACCACGCTCGATGCCAACGCACCACTCATTCTGCAGGCGTATGCGGGGGTGGTTGCGTTGGTACTCGTACGTTTGCGCTACGGCGACGACACACCGATTAGTTTGCAGTACACCACAATTATTGGGGCACTTGGCATACAACTGATGCAATACGACTTTGCCACTCAATCGCTGTATACCGTCCTCCAACGTGAATTTGGAGTGCATATCGACCGCATCACCCATACCATCAATGCGGTGGTAGCCGATGAGACCCAGGCCCAGCTCCTCGATATCACCAGCGGTACACCGTTGCTCGTGGTCAATACGGCGAGTTATAGCCAACAACAGCTCATCGAATATACGATTAGTTACTACCGTACCGACAAATATGCCTACCACACCGTCTTTGAGCACCAATAACCGCTGCTATGCAGGTTGCGTCGCTCACAAAAAACCATCTATAATTATTCACAGTGATTCCTGCGGTGTCTGAGCTGATGCTCACGACCAATGCTTATTCCCATTGGAGCATTCCATCCATGCATATTGTGACCTCGCCGGCAGTAACACAGGCATATCTGCGGCGTCACCCGTTAGTTGCCCTTGAGAGCACCGTGATTGCACATGGGCTGCCATACCCACAAAACGTGGCCGTGGCACGCGCCATGGAACAGCACGTGATTGCACATGGGGCGACTCCTGCGACGATTGGAGTAGTTGCTGGGACAGCGACTGTCGGGCTCGACGATGCCACACTCGAGCGTTTTGCGCAGGCGAGTGACGTACGCAAACTGGCGCGGCGTGACATCCCACTCGCCATCGCAGACGGGGCCTATGGTGCGACCACCGTATCAGCCACCATGGCGTTGGCACATGCCGCTGGCATTGAAGTCTTTGCCACAGGCGGGATTGGTGGCGTGCATCGTGATGCACGTACCAGTTTCGACATTTCGGCGGATCTAACCGAGCTGGCCAACACCCCCGTGATTGTGGTCTGTGCTGGTGCCAAATCGATTCTCGACCTGCCAGCCACCCTCGAGTACCTCGAAACAATGGGTGTGCCAGTCTATGGCTATGGCACTGATGAATTCCCTGCGTTTTACAGCGCCCACAGTGGTCTACGTGTGCCACGCGCCCACGACGCCCATACCGTTGCGCGTGCCTGGCGCGCCCATCGCGCCCTGCATGGTGGCGGCATGATTGTGGCGGTGCCACCACCACCAGCCAGTGCCCTACCTGCCGCCACCATTGAACAGGCCATCCAGCGCGCCTTGGCTCGCGCAGCGGCGGCCAATATTACTGGGCCGGCAGTGACACCCTTTTTGTTGAGTGCGGTGGCGGCAGAATCAAATGGTGAGAGTATGCGCACCAATATTGCACTCCTCGAACACAATGCCCAAATCGCCGCCCAGATTGCAGTCGCATTGACAACTGCCTAGAAGAGAACATCACCATGAGCAATCGCAAAAAACAACCGGCCCGGCTCAAACCAGAACAAACAGGCAAAGTCCCCCCACCCCTACCCGGCAAAGTGAAACTCCCCACCAAGGGGCCAAACATTGGCATGATTGTGGGCGTGGTCATTGGTATCGGCTTGTTGATTACACTGATTGTCACCCGCATCACGGGCAATGATTTGCCCGAAGGCACGGTCAGCTATCGCGACCTCGGCCAAGGGTTGCACCTGCAGACCATCGACGATGCCATCCCCGCACCATACAACTCGGATCCAGCCACATCGGGGTATCACGTGGGGTCCATGCTGGCACCGTGGGGTATCCAAGCCGAGCCCTTACAAGACAAGGTCTCCGTGCATAATCTGGAGCACGGTGGCATCATCGTGCATTATCGTCCCGACCTCAACCCCGACGATTTGGCACGCCTGACCACACTTGCACGTGATCTGCAACGCCAAAACTCGTGTCTCATCGTGGTACCACGTGACGGGCTCAAAACCCCCTTGGTACTGACCGCATGGACGTACATGTTGCCACTTGATACCGTTGATACCGACAAAATCACCGCCTTCTTTACGGCACGGGTCGGCAAAGGTCCTGAACCCTTCTGCAAGGGATAAATCCTGGGTATACACAACGACGCGGGGGTGCACGATGTGCACCCCCGCGTCGCATTCAGTCACATCTAGGCGCGCCCCGTCATGCCGCGCCACAAGCGCTGCACCGGCTGCAAATCACCCAGCACCGTACGTGCCGTGTTGTAGCCGCTGGCCGCAAAGACGCCACCACCCGGATGCGTGCTCGCCCCCGTCAGGTACAACCCGCGGATGGGTGAACGGTAGTCGGCCAGCTCGGCGATGGGTCGGTAGAAAAACATCTGATCCAGTGACATTTCTACGTGCATCACGTTGCCATTGACCAGACCGTGCAAGTTTTCCAGATCGAGCGGCGTCTGAATATAGCGGTCAATGATTTTGCCGCGCATGTTGGGCGCATAGCGGTAGAGCACCTCGAGGATGCTGTCGGCCACGCGCTCACGCTCGTTTTCCCAGGTCATGCCGTTGGCCATCGTATAGGGGAAATATTGCGACCACAAAAAGATGGTGTGTTTGCCCGGCGGTGCCACCACCGGATCAATGGCCGAGAAGGTCATCGCCAACACCGCCGGGTCGCGTGCCGGCAAGCCCAGCGAGTAATCGAAGTAGGCACGGCGCAGGTAATCTGTCGTCGGGCAGAGTAACTGCATGCCGTGGTGGCTCTCATGGGGCTTGCCGCCTGATGGCGCGCCACTGTAGTCGGGCAATTCGTCAGCCGCACAGCGCACCGTCATACCAAAGCCATTGCCGACGCGAATGTTGCGGATTTTGTGCACCAGACTGCTCGATAAATGCTCGTCACCGACCAATTTGAGCATGGTGGTTTGTACGTGCGCATTGGATACCACGATGGGGGCGGTATAACGCATGCCATCCATGGTTTCGACACCTTCGACGCGATTGCCTTTGACCAGAATCCGCTTGACCGGCGCGTTCAGCACCACTGTGCCGCCAGCCGCCGTAAACGAGCGCGCCATGGCTTGGGTGAGCATGCCACTGCCCCCTTTGGGGTGCATGGCGCCACTGGTGTGCATCATGGCGTGCCAGCCAAAAAAGTCGCCGGCGCCGATTTCGTCGGGTGGTGGCCCTGATTGCGCCGCCAGCCACATCAGCGAGGCGCGCATGGCTTCAGATTCAAAGGTTTCGTTGATGAGTTGGCCGTACGAGGTAAACAGGCGGCGCACCGTTTCCATGGTACTGGTCAAATGGCGCACCTTGGCTTGGGCTTTGGCCATGGTGCCAAAGAGTCCCATCACCGAGGGGGGATTGAGGAAGACGTCAAAGACGGCTTCGTTGATGGGGCCCCAATACTCTAGGTATTTGCGGTAGGCCTCGGCATCGTGATCCGACATCGTGGCAATCGAGTTGTAGGTTTTTTCTTTGTCACGATAAAAGGCAATTGATCCCTGCCCCGTTGGTGACGGATAAAAGGCGTAGGGATTCATGTCGATGTATTCGAGGCCGTGCTTTTCCAGCTCGAGCTCGCGAATCACCGGGGTCAGATGCACCATGATATGGGCCGACGAGCCCACGTCTATTTTGTAGCCGGGGATGACTTCCTCGGTGCACACCGCCCCACCCACAATCCCACGCCGCTCCAGCACCAGTACGCGCAATCCGGAGCGTGCCAGATAGCCGGCCGTCGTCAATCCGTTGTGTCCACTCCCTACTACAATCACGTCATAGTCGTATTTGGTCATTACCGCAATACTCCAACAGGAAACGTGTGAACGATGCGCCGTTACATCTTTCACACGTTCATGAATCCCATGCACCGGCTCCCACTCCTGCTATGCGGTTTTGCCACCTTTGATGGTCTGCGCATAGATCTGCGTCGTTGACAACGATGCATGCCCGAGCAGGGCTTGTACACGACGCAAATCGACACCGCTCGTAATCATGTGCGCCGCAAACGAGTGACGCAACATGTGGGGGGTCAAATCACTCACACCCAATTCATCAGCATACTGTTTGAGAATCAACCAGAAACCTTGGCGGGTCAGCCGCCCACCACGATGATTGACAAACAAGGAATCGTCGACGGCTTCGTCATCTTTGACCAGCTGACCACGTGCCATGTCCCGGTATTCCTCCACCGCAGTTACCGCCGATTCACTGAGAGGAATCATGCGAATGCGCTTGGCTTTGCCCACGCAGCGCACCACTTTCGCTCTCAGATCCACATCACCGATATTGAGCCCCACCAGCTCGCTGACGCGCATACCCGTGGCGTAGAGCACTTCGAGCATGGCACGGTCGCGCATGCGCTCGGGAGAGCGCGAACGCAACGGCAACTCCATCAGCTCGTCGACCTGTACGGGGGTTAGTGACTTGGGGACTTCACGCTCGACGCGCGGTGATTCAATGGCAATGGTTGGATCTGCACTGACTGCACGAATCGATGTCAAAAACGCATAAAACGACTTGACTGCTGCGGTGCGGCGCGCCACTGTGGCGTTGGAGTATTTGCGCTCACGCAAAAAGAGCATGAATGCCTTGATATCGTCACTATTGGCATGAATGGCCGAGGCGACGCCCCGCCCCTGTAAAAACTTCAAGTACTGCGCCAAATCGGTCCGATACGCAGATGTGGTATTGGTGGTCAACTCACGCTCTTGCATCAAGTGCGCCAAAAATTGCTCGACATGATCGGTCATTGTGCACCTTCCTTCATCGTTATTGTTGCAACGCTGCAACGTCGTCATCAGCACGCTCACGTGCCGACCCAATCGAAAAATACTTGGCTTCGGGATGGTGGACCACAATGGCGGCTGTGCTCTGCTCGGGGATGAGCTGATAGGCGTCGGTCAAGCTGACACCGATTTTGTCGACTGGTAATACGCCGAACACTTTGACGTGCTCTTCCAAGTCGGGACAGGCCGGATACCCCCACGAATAGCGCCGCCCCTGCTCACTGGTCAGCCCTAAACTCTGGCGCACCAGTTTGTTGGTGTATTCGGCCAACGCTTCAGCCAGTGATACCGCCAAACCGTGGATGAAGTATGAACGGCTATAGTCACCCTGGTGTTGCAACGCTTCTGTCATATCGTCCACTTTGGTGCCCATCGTTACCACCTGCAACGCCACCACGTCGTATTCACCCGATTCCACCGAGCGGAAGTAGTCGGCCAGACACAGGCGCTCGCGCTCGGGTTGGCGGGGGAATTCGAGGCGCGTCAGCTCTTTGCGCCGGTCGGTGGGATCGTACACAATCAATGACTGCCCCTGTGATTGACACGGGTAGTAGCCGTAGACCACTTTGGGCTCCAGCCAACCGTCACGCTCGGCTTCACGCACCAGGTCGCGCACTTTGATGTCGAATTCCGCCTTGAGTTTTTCCCATTCCTCACCCTTGGCGTTTTTGGCACCCCACTGCAAACGATAGAGTGCATTGCGATCGAGACACGCCACCACATCATCCAGCCGAATGCGTGCCGTGGCCTGTGCCCCCCAGAAGGGTGGCGTCGGCACGGGAGTATCCGTGCGCACGGCCGAACGCACACCGGCAGTTGCATCTGATGCACGGCCGTGATCCGTCAATGTCTGGCGCCCACGCGCCTTGTCGTTTTTGGCGGCGATGGCATCGGCCCGTGTCTGGGCCACGAAGTCGGCACGCACCGCCGCATCGCTCAGGCGATCCATGGTCTCGAGCCCTTCGAAGGCATCTTTGCAATAAAATACCCCCGCATCGTACGTCTCATCATCTGTGACAAACGAAATGCGCTGGCCGTATTGGCGGTTGATCGCGGCGCCACCCACTAGTACCGGGAAGTTGAGGTTGCGCTTGTGCAATTCCTGCACACAGATGGGCATCTGTTTGGAGGTGCTCACCAGCAAAGCCGACAACCCGATAGCGTCGGCACCCACTTCCACCGCCTTTTCGATGATGGTGTTGACCGGCACCTGTTTGCCCAAGTCATAGACGGTATAGCCGTTGTTGGACAAAATCGTGTTGACCAAGTTTTTGCCAATATCGTGCACATCACCGTAGACGGTCGCAAGCACCACTTTGCCTTTGCTCGTGCCTTCGAGGCGGTCGAGGTAGCGCTCGAGGTGCGCCACCGTCTTTTTCATGACCTCAGCACTCTGCAACACAAACGGCAAAATCAACTGCCCAGCCCCAAACAAATCGCCGACTTGTTTCATGGCGGGCAGCAACACGTTGTTGAGAATTTCCACCGCCTGCACACCCTGCGGCGACACGCCGTCGCTGTTTTTCGCAGCAGTGGTATCTTGTCCCAGCTGGAGCCCATGCGGAGCCAGGCGCAGGTTCATGGCTTCGTCGATATCGGCTTCGACACCGTCTTTTTTGCGGTGCAAAATCTTCCAGTGTAGCCGTTCGTCGGCGCTCATGCCGGCAGTAGGATCAGCCACTTCACGGTCACTGCTTTCGGCGTTCTGCTCGTAGTACTGGATAAAGCGGGCCAGCGCGTCTTCGCGCCGATTAAACATCAAATCTTCACACACTTCGCGCTGCTCTGGGGGCAATTCGGCGTAGGGGGTGACGTGCGCCGGATTAATGATGGCAGTATCGAGGCCAGCGGCGCGGGCATGGAACAAAAAGACCGAATTGAGGGCGGCACGGGCGTGTGGCGCCACACCAAAGCTGAGGTTACTCACCCCCAGGGTGGTAAAGCAGCCGGGGATGTGTTGTTTGACGAGGCGGATGCCGTCGAGTGTTTCGATAGCAGCGCGGCGCAGTTCTTCTTGGCCGGTAGTAATGGGAAAGGTGAGCACGTCGAAGACCAGCGCTTCAGCGGGAACGCCAAACTCGTCTTTGGCGATCTGTGCCAGACGTTGCGCGATTTCCAACTTGCGCTCGGCGGTATGCGCCATGCCTGTTTCGTCGATGGTCATAGCCACCGTGGCCGCCCCATAGCGCGCCACCAGCGGCATGATTTTGTCGATTTTTTCGCCACGGCCACCTTCCAGCGACACCGAATTCACCAAGGCGCGCCCCGGGTAGTTGCTCAAAGCCGCTTCGAGCACGTCGGCTTCGGTGGTATCGATGACCAGTGGGAGCTCCACGTTCATGGTGAGCTTTTTGATGAGCGCTACCATCTGCTCGCGTTCGTCGGCACGTTCGGTCATGGCCACACACACGTCGAGCATGTGCGAGCCGCTATCGACCTGCTCACGCGCCACTTCCACCACACCGTCGTAATCGTCGGCGAGCAGCAGTTTTTTGACTTTGCGCGAACCCAGCGTATTGACGCGCTCGCCGATCATCGTCAGCGTGCCGTCTTGTTGCATGGCGGCAGCACGAATCCCCGACGAAATGCTGGGGATGTATTCGATGGCGCGCGGCGTGGGGAGTGGTGTGCCACCAATTTCGGCGCGCAATTTGGCGATATGGGATGGGCGCGTGCCACAGCAGCCACCCACGATGTTGACGCCGTACTGCGTGACGAATTCACCGAGGGTGCGCGCAAAGGGCTCGGGCTCCATCGGGTAGACGGTGGCACCATCGACTTCGATGGGCAGACCGGCGTTGGGGATACACGAGATGGGTTTGCGCGAGTGCGCTGTCAGGTACTGAATCGCCTCACGCATGTGTTCGGGGCCGGTGCTACAGTTGAGGCCCAGCACATCCACCGGCATCGCTTCCATCGTGGCGATATAGGCGGGGATGTCGGTACCGAGCAGCATACGTCCACTCATGTCGAGAAAGATTTGCGCTTGCACGGCCACATCGGGGCGATGCATGTCGTGTTTGGCACGACGAATACCATCGAGAGCGGCTTTGACTTCGAGCACGTCGACGCTGGTTTCCACCAGCAATACGTCCACGCCACCCTCGATGAGGGCCATGGCCTGCTGCCGAAAGATGTCGCTGAGTTCGTCAAAGGTGATATCGCTCAAGGCCGGGTCATTGGACGATGGCAGCTTGCCCGTGGGTCCAATCGAGCCGGCCACATAGCGTGGGCGGCCGTCTTTGGCATAGAATTCGTCGGCCACGCTACGGGCCAGCCGGGCGGCTGCAATGTTGACCTCGGCCACGCGCTCGCCGAGACCCCATTCTTCGAGGCGCAGGCGCGTGGCTTGGAAGGTGCAGGTTTCGAGCACGTCGCTGCCGGCTTCCATGAAGTTGCGGTGAATCTGTCCGATCACGTCGGGGCGGGTAATCACCAGGTAATCGCGACAGCCAAAGGTACGCTCACCACCGTAATCAGCGGGAGTCAAATCAAAGTCATCGATGCTGGTGCCCATGGCACCGTCATAAATCAACACGCGATCGTGGAGGGATTGGAGGTAGGTCGGTCGCGACATGCAAGTTCCTTCGTCGGTAGATAACGCAGCAGCGGTGCGCCACACGTTATGTAATCATATAGTCTGTATACCCGATAGCAGGGGCGCTGTCAACAGTAATTCCATGAAAAATTACTGAATTAGGTATGTTCCTGTCTGAAATTGAGCACCAGCAACCAGGCGTACAGCCTGGGATGCGTGGAGCACCACATCACCACGCACATGGACATCGGCGGCAAACGTGATATCCCCCTCAACAACCAAGCTCTGGCATTGCCGCAGCGAGGGCACACCTGCGGCGAAACGGTCTTCAAAATCAGCGATGATGCGATAAAAACGCTGGTCGAGCGTCACAATCGGCAACGGCGCATCATCGACCGGCACCACATGGTACTGGTCATTGACCATAAAGCAGTCCGAGCGGAGCACCAGCAGGTCTTGGCAGTTTTTGACCGGCATAAAGCGTGTGCGCGGCACCGCCACTGCTTGTGCACCAGCAATCAGGCCAATCGCCGCGCCCATAGCACTTTCGAGCTGAATCACCGCTGGCGAGGTCGCATCGCGCACATCGACCGTTTTGCGGTTGACGATAATCGGCAGTGGCAAAAAACCCCCGTGCTGCGCCAGCAAATCACGCAACGGCCGCAACGCCAGCCACACGTTGTTGGTATTGAAATACTGGTGCCGTGTAATGTCTTGGAAGGCATCCATGTCTGCGGCCGGACACTGCGCACTCTCACGCAGCACCAGGCGCCCACCCTCGGCATGCGCCAAGTGGCCACCCTTGCGATCAGCGTCGGTGCGGGCGGTGACTTCCATCAAAAAGGGAATCTGGTGCGTCGCCATATAGCCCAATATCGCCGTATCGGGAGTGGCACCCAGGTTGTCAATGTTCGCCGAAAAGAGATATTCGTAGCCGTCAGTAATCAGGGCATCGAGCACGCCACTGCTCCACAACACGCGGTAGAGTTCGCCATGGCCGGGGGGACACCACTCGAGCGCTGGATGTGCTGGCCAGTCAATGGGGGCAAGTGTATCGGCACGCACTTTGGGGACACGCCCTTGGATGACGTATTGGGCCATCACGTCGGGGTAGCGCGCCAGCAGGGCGCGCGTATCAGCATCGGTGGCGAAGCTGTTCATAAACAACAGCGGCAAATCGACGCCCGTCTGTGCCATCAAGACACGGTGTTGTTTGGCCACGATATCGAGAAAGGTATCACCGTTGCGCACACGCAACAACGATTTGGCTTGCTCGAGCCCCATGCCCGTGCCGAGTCCACCGTTGAGGCGCAACACGATGGTGTGCGGCAAGGCAGCACGCCCCGCCTGCGCATAGCCGGTCAAATCGGCCAGTTGTGGTAATTGTGTGACGGGTGCAATGCTTGCTTCGGGCATCATGCCCGTGGCACCACTGGCGAGTTGCGTGTAGGCATCAGCAAAGGCCGCAATAGCGGCTTCATCGAGCTGTGCCGCCCGCATCCGTTCGGTAAATTGTGCGAGTGACATCAGAATACTCCATATATCGCATTGAAATGCAGTATACCATTATCTTGATTGTGCTTCACGTCCCCTAAGGGGGTATCCATACTAGCCCCAACGGGGCGATATGGTGTAGCCATAGTCCATACTAGCCCCAACGGGGCGATATGGTATACACTAGGGCAACGCCCTAGTGTTGTCCCCCCGCCCAGCGTCCGCGCCCTCATCCAGAGCCCGCGTCTATGGGAACGAATACCAAGAAAGAGGATACCCATATGCCTCAATCGCTCGCACAAATCTTGGTGCATCTAGTCTTCTCAACGAAGTATCGGGAGCCAATTCTTGGCGATGATATCAGGGATGAACTCCATGCCTACATTGGCGGGATTGTGGCCAATCAAAAAGGCACATTGCTCAAAGCTGGCTCGGTCGCCGATCACATCCATCTGCTGATTGTGCATCCGCGCACGTGTTCACCGGCAGAGTTGGTGCAGGATATCAAAACGGGATCATCCAAATGGATCAAGACCAAAGGTACGCGCTATGCAACATTCCGTTGGCAGGGTGGATATGGCATATTTTCGGTCGGTTACCATCCGCGGGATCGGGCTGTAGTGGAGCGTTATATCGCCAACCAAGCCGTCCATCATCGCAAAAAAACATTCCAACATGAATACCGCACTATGTTGGAAAAAGACAACATCCCATTCGACGAACGCTATGTGTGGGATTAAGCGAAAAACCTAGCAAACACATCACGCCCCTGATGAGGCCTTGGGCGAATGCATCTCGCCCCGTTGGGGCGTCCACACTTGTACCCTAGGCCCATGCATCTCGCCCCGTTGGGGCGTCATACCACCTAAGCCCCAACGGGGCGACACATCGTAGACTAGGGCAACGCCCTGGTCTACGATGGCATAAACCCAGGTTAGCCCCAACGGGGCGATATGTTATAACAAGCCACACAGAGGGTGGTCACAGAGGATGGTAAGATAGATACCACATTCGTACCTGCCAAGGAGTCAGCATGTCTGCGCCAACCCGCATGGGGTACATCCTCTGCACCATCGCCGCCATCGTCTGGGCCGGCACCGCCCCAGGCATCAAGTATTTGCTCGATGTCTATCAGGTGCCTGGCGTCACATTAGCCTTGTGGCGCGATGTGTTTGTGACGCTGGTCGCTGGGAGTGTGGTGATGATATTCAACCGTCAGGCGCTCCGCATTCCCTGGGGGAGCCTGCGCCCACTGCTCATCCTCGGTGTGATCTCGATTGGCATCTATCACGCCCTATGGATCTGGTCGGTGGCACTCAACGGGGCCGCAGTGGCAGTGGTGCTCATCTACCTCTTCCCCACATTTGTCACCATCGGCGCGCGCTTCATGTTTGGTGAAACATTGCGCTGGCCACAAATCGTCGGGCTCCTGCTATCGCTCATCGGCATGGTGTTGCTCGTCAAGCTCTACGACCCCACCCAAGTCAGACTCAACTGGTTGGGCATCACGGTGGGGCTCACCACCGCCGTGTTACAGGCCTTTTATGTGCTCTACACCCAGCGCGCCGTCGAAACGGTCGACCCTTGGGCGTCGCTGACCGTCACCATGGCAAGTGGGTCGGTGGCACTGCTGGCAATTATTGCAATGGCACCGTTGGTCGTACCCGCACAGGCTCCAGGGCTGTTCCAAGTCGGTGATGTGGTAGCATGGGGGATTTTGTTGGCGCTGGCCATTGGGCCGACTCTTGGGGGCTATGCACTCTTTAATATGTCGCTCAAGTACATCCCGGCCAGTATTGGTGGCTTGATTTTGGTACTCGAGGCACCCACTGCAAGTGCGATTGCGATTCTGTTTTTAGGAGAAACACTCGCGCTCCTGCAGTATATTGGAGTCGCGTTGATTGTTGGGTCAATTCTGTTGCCCACGCTGGTCAATACACCAGCCACCCACACCATCAAGGAGGCCTAGATGCGTATTAGTGAGATGAATTGGATGCAGGTCGAGGCGTATTTGGCACACGACAACCGTGCCGTATTGCCCCTCGGCAGCACCGAGCAGCACGCCTATTTGAGCCTGAGCGTCGATAGTATTTTGGCCGAAAAAGTCGCCGTTGATGCGGCTGAGCCACTGGGCGTACCCGTCTTCCCGGTGGTGAGCTACGGTATGGCGCCCTACTTCCAGGCCTACCCGGGCACCATCACGTTGCGCATCGACACGTATATCAGCCTGGTGCGTGACATTTTGAATTCGATGTACCGCAGCGGCTTCCGCCGCATCGTCATCGCCAATGGGCACGGCGGCAATAGCCCGGTGGATGGGCTGGTCACCGAGTGGATGGCCGATCACGTGGATGCCCAAGTCAAATTCCACAACTGGTGGCGTGCGCCACAGACCTGGGCCAAAGTCAAAGCCACCGACCCGTTGAGCAGTCATGCGTCGTGGATGGAAAACTTCCCGTGGACACGTCTCACCGGCGTCACCATGCCCACCCACCAGGTCAACCTGCCTGACCGCAGTGGGCGCGCCACATTGGTCGGCACAGCGTTACGCAATTTTTATAAAGAAGGTAACTTCGAGGGCTACTTCCAACGCCCCGACGCCGAAATGCACGCCATCTGGGATGTGGCCGTGCGCGAAACACGGGCACTCATCAGTGATGGCTGGGATAGCTAGAGGGGGCGATACATGCATATTGCATTTGCTGGACAAACCGTGATTGTGACTGGCGCCGCCCATGGCTTTGGGCGAGCGATTGCAGTGAATTTTGCCAGCCGCGGCGCCACGGTGTGGGCCTGTGATCTGCTGGGCGACGAGCTGATCGAGACAGCGGCGGCCTGTCGTGCGGCAGGCGGCACCTGCCATGTACGCACCGTCGACGTCAGCGATGCCGCCGCCGTGCACCAGTTTGTGACTGAGGCGCTGACCACCACAGGTCGGATTGATGTGCTGGTCAACAATGCGGGTGGGGTGCTCGGGCAGGTGGGGCGTCCACTCGAGCAGGTGACGGTCAAGGAATGGAACGATATCATTGCCGTCAACATGAGTGCGGCCTTTTATTTTGCCCAAGCCGCCGTCCCCAGCATGAAGCAGGCCGGTCACGGCCGCATCATCAACATCTCCAGCGGCGCTGGGCTGGGCATCAGCCTGACGGGCATCCAGGCCTATGCCACCGCCAAGGCGGGGCAAATCAATTTGACGCGGCAACTGGCACACGAGCTCGGGCCGTTTAATATCACGGTCAACAATATTGCACCGGGATTCGTGCTTTCCAACCCCAATACACAACGCCAGTGGGATTCGTACAGCCCCAGCAAACAGCAGGGCATCATCGAAAGCATTGCCCTGCAACGCCTCGGTAAGCCGGACGACATTGCCCATGCCGTGCTCTTTTTGGCATCGGATTTCGCTGGCTGGATTAGCGGCCAGGTCTTGTCCGTCGACGGCGGGAAATAACACGAGGGAAGTTTGCAGGATGAGGGATGAAGTTTAGCGCTTCCTTCCTCCTTTATAATGATGCCAGCATCATTGACATACAAGGACTCACACCCATGCCACACACCTTGCGCATCATCGTTGCCGGACTCGGCAACGTCAACCTCAACCTGTTGCGTATTTTGCAATCACAGCGCCACATCCTCGTCAACACCTACTTCCTCGACATCGTCGTGGTGGCGGCCATCGATTCCCAGGGTGGCGCCATGCACCACGACGGACTCGACATTGCTGAGCTGATTGCCGCCAAAGAGGCCAAAACCAGCGTGGCGACCACCCGCCATGGCAAACGCGGGCTCGACACGTTGCAGGCGCTGGCACAGGTCCACGCTGACGCCCTGGTCGAAGCCACCCCCGTCAACCTCGTCGATGGCGAGCCGGCCTTGAGCGCCGTCAAAACAGCGCTTCTCAAGGGCATGCACGCCATCTTGGCCAACAAAGCCCCGCTGGCGTTGGCATACCCGGCTGTAGCTGCACTGAGCGACATGAGCGGTGATTTTAGCAAACCCAAGCTACGCTTCTCGGCATGTGTGGGTGGTGCCCTGCCCACCATCAACCTGGGGCGACGTGATTTGGCGGGCACCGTGATTCACTCCGTCGAAGGGGTGCTCAACGGCACCACCCAGTATATCTTGCGCACGATGGAGCAGGGTGGCAGCTATGCCGAAGCCCTCAAAGAGGCCCAAGTGCGTGGTTTGGCTGAGACCGACCCCACCCTCGATGTCGAAGGCTGGGATGCCGCCAACAAACTGACGATTGTTGCCAATGCGGTACTCAACCAGCCCACCAACGTGCGCGATTTCTCTGTCACCGGCATTACAGCACTGACCGCCCAGGACCTGCAAGCAGCGGTCGCCGCCGGCCAGCGGATTGTGCTGCTCTGCAAAGCCGAACGCCAAGCCGACGGCCGCTACGACCTGAGCGTCAAACCCACCGCGCTGCCCCTCGATCATCCGCTGGCGCGCATGACCGGTTGGGAGATGGGTGTGGTCTACCACACCGACATTTCGGGACGCGCCAGTGCCACATCCGCCGAGCGCGGTCCGATGCCCACTGCTGCCGCCATGCTACGCGATTTAATTGATGTGAGTCGCTAGTCTACCGGTCATCGGAAAGAGAGCACGCCATGCCGCGCCTATTTGTGAACGACGACATGTTCCGCTTTGCACTGATTGCGACGGCGCAGCTGAGCCCCGATGGGCAGACCGTGCTCTATGCGCATACCCAGTACGACACCACCCAACGAACTGAATCAACCAATGTGCGCATCATGTCACGCACAGGCATGGAAGATACCGCTATCACCAGCGGCCCGTGGGTGGACAGCCACCCCAGCTGGTCGCCTGACGGGCGCACGATTGCCTTTATTTCTGATCGCCAGCAACCCGCCCAAATCTACGGCTACGACGTGGCCACAAGGACAGTGACACAGCTCACCCACCTGACCACAACCTGTGCGGGACCACTGGTGTGGTCGCCCGACAGTAGGAGTATTGCCTTTGCGGCGACATCCCAAACAGCCATCGATCAGCGGCAGCCGTACCGTTTGACGCGCAGTATTGCGCGCTATGACGGAATCGGTGTGGTGGCGAGTTTTGTCAAACAACTGATGCTCCTCGACGTTGCCAGCGGTACCGTCACCCAGCTCAGCCACAACGAATGCCACCACACCCCGTGTGGCTGGTCACCTGACAGCAATCGTATCCTGGCTATGGCGAGTTTTGCCCCAGACAACCTCGACACCAATGCGCGCCTCGACATTGTGACCCGCTCAGGACAGACACAGACGATTCTCGACCAGGATTGGGGCATCATCCAGCAGGCCGTGTGGCTCACCAACGACGACATTGCAGTGGCTGGTATCCCACATGGACGCATCTACGGCAGCAAAAACGACCTGTATGTGATGGCCAATGATGGCACAGGCATCAGCTGCCGCACGGCAGCGCTGGCACACCATCTCGACGCACGCATCCACGATGATTCACCGGTACCGTGGCTGGCTGATTCGATTGCACTCCACGCCAGTCGTGATGCCCAATCTGCCGTGATGTGCTACCAAGTCGGCGGTACGGTGCAGCTCATGCACATCGCCCTCTACGGCACCGCAGCATGTCGCATCATCGCCGATGGGCCACGCATGTGCTACCCGTTTAGTTATCAGGGTGATGATGTGCTGTTTGGGGTAGCCACACCCACGGATCCCTGCCAACTGGTGTTGCTGACAGATGGGCACGAACAACGACTCACGGATATCAACCGGGAGATTCGTGGCGAATTGCAGTGGCCGACCATGCATCAGCTGCACTTCACCAGTAGCGATGGTACCCCGGTCGAAGGCTGGATGGTGGTACCCGACGGCCGTGCCCCACACCCCACAATGCTCTACATTCACGGTGGGCCACATGCCGCCCAAGGGTATGTCTTTTTCTTTGATGTGCTGGCACTGACTAGTGCCGGATATGCGGTGTTGATGGTCAACTACCGCGGCTCGACTGGCTATGGCGATGCCTTTATTACGGCCATCAATGCCGATTGGGGCAACCTCGACTACCAGGATTTGCTGGCAGGCGTCGATTATGCGGTCGCACTCGGGTATGCCGACCCACAGCGCCTGGCGTGTGGTGGGCTATCGGCTGGTGGCTACCAGACGTGTTGGTTGGTGACGCATGATCAGCGCTTCAAAGCGGCAGTGGCCGAAAACCCGGTTACCAACCTGCACAGCTTTTATGGCACATCGGATATTGGGACGACCTTTGCAGTGCGTGAAATGGGCGGCACTCCCTATCAAGTCCCTGACACCTACCGGCGGTGTTCACCCATCAGCTACGCCCCTGACTGCCGTACCCCGACGTTGCTGATTGTGGGCGAGGAAGATCGACGTTGTCCCGCCGAACAGGCCGAGCAGTTTTATGCGGTGCTCAAAACGACGGGCTGCCCGACCGAAATGCTGCGTCTCCCCGGATGTGCCCACGCCGATAGCATTTATGGGCCATGGGAGAGTCGCATCGCTCACAACGAAGCCATGGTAGCATGGCTCAATCGCTATGTGTGATCGATCAGGATAGTGCGGTGATGCAGATACCCACGATTGATACGCCACGCCTGCAGTTGCGCCCACTGACTGTGGCAGACACCCAGGCGGTGTATGCCTACACCGGTGATGCGCACGTGATGGCCTATGTGCCACCGCACCAGATGACGTGGGAGCAGACGCAGGCGTTTGTGGCGGCCCAACACGGTGCCGATGCACAGGCACTGGCCATCACGCTGGTGGAAGCGCAGCACCTCATCGGGCACATCATCTTCCATCCGTGGGTAGCGCCACGCACCTACGAGCTGGGCTGGGTCATCCACCCCGATTACCAGCGCCGTGGCTACGCCAGCGAGGCAGCACTTGCAATGATGGAGTATGCCTTTGAGGTGCGTGGTGCGCATCGCGTGATCGCCACCTGTCAGCCCCAAAACGTGGCGTCATATCGGGTCATGGAAAAAATCGGCATGCGCCGCGAAGCCCACTTCCGCCAATGCATCTGGCGTGGCGGCGATATGTGGTGGGATGAGTATTTTTATGCTATGTTGGCATCTGAATGGCAGAAACGACCATGAACATCACCGTGACCGGGGCGATTTTTGAGTGGCGTGGTCCCGCGCCGTTTTTGTTTGTGGCGATTCCTGAGGAAGTGAGCAGTGACATCAAGGCGCTCTCGCGCTTGGTATCATACGGCTGGGGGGTCATTCCCGTGACGGCGCGGATTGGCAACACAACCTGGACGACCTCACTGTTTCCCAAAAACGGCCGCTACCTCATCCCCATCAAAGTCGTGGTACAAAAAGCCGAACACGTGGGCGCCGGTGACGTGGTCGAGGTTGAAGTACACATCGGATGAACGGAGATGCATATGCCTGTGCCATCGTTTCTCAGCAAACTCCAAAACGCACCAGCCGGCTCGTTCCATGTACTCGAGGGTGCCAAAGCGGCTCGGTTACGGGCACACACCATGTATGTGCCGTCGCCACTCGACATTGCCCACGCGATTCAGTTGATTCCCTATGGCCAGACTCGTTTGTTGCGTGACATCCGGCACGATATTGCCGTCGCTCATGGCGCCGACATCACCTGCCCGTCGCGCACCACACTGTATTGGAAGTGGCTGGCAGCTGCCACCGCAGAGCTGAATGGTGCTGATTCACCCTACGCCATTCCGTGGTGGCGCGTGCTCAAAGATGGCAAACTCAGTCCACAGCTACCTGGTGGGATTGCCAATCAACGTGCGCTGTTGCGCCGTGAAGGAGTCGAGAAATAGGATTCATCGCGCAACCACTGCGCGTGTTCATCACCGGAGCAACACCATGACTACACAGACGTTTACTGCTATGCTCACCTCAGCGGGCACGTCGGCATACATCGTGCTCCCCTTTGACCCGGTGGCCGTATGGGGAGCACGCCCACGCTACCACGTCACCGGCACGGTGGCGCACATTGCGGTGCGTGGCGCACTGACGCAAATCGACGGGCACAATGCACTCAAACTCGGACCAGCATGGTTGCGTGATTGCGGTATCTCCCTCGGCAGTCATGTCACCGTCACGCTCACGCTCGAAGGACCGCAAGCAGATGCGTTGGCCGATGACATCGTGACCGCACTCAACATGCATCCATCTGCCAAAGCGTTTTTTGATGGGCTACCCACCTTTTATCGTAAAAAATATCTGCGCTGGATTGATAGCACCAAAAACAAACCCGACGTGCGCGCCCAACGAATTGCTGATATGATGACACTCCTTGCCAACGGGCAACGCGAGCGATAAGCAACAGGACACACATCATGCGCACTCTCAAACTCCAGCTCCAACTCACCGTCGACGGATACATGGCAGCACTCGATGGCACAATGGATTGGGCCAGCCATGACTGGAGCGACGATCTGAATCAGTACGTGGGGGGATTGACCAACACAGTCGACTGCATTCTGCTCGGGCGCAAACTTGCCGAGGGGTTTATCCCCTATTGGGCCGCTAATCCCACCCAACCAGGTGCCGAGGTGTTCAACAATACGCACAAAGTCGTGTTTAGCCGCACCTTGACCACAGCACCCTGGCCCAACACCACCCTCGCCACCGGCCCAATCGCCGACGAGGTAACCGCGCTCAAACACACAACTGGTGGCAACATGATTACCTACGGTGGGTCGTCGTTTGTGGCGTCGCTGATTCAGCATCAGCTGGTCGATGAGTTCTTTTTGTTCATTAATCCCACTGCGATTGGGCGTGGTGCAGCGCCGTTTCAGGCACTAACCGCATATCAACCGCTCAAATTGGTTGATGCACGCAAGTTTGACTGTGGGATGGCCGTGATGCACTACACGCGCCCACACGCCTAACAGCGCACATGGCGACGCTTGAAGCCAATTCGCCCTGCGGCACGTGCGCGCTCGATGGCAGTCGCTGGTGCTTGATTGACTGCCGCAGGGAGCAGCGCTTGGAGCTGAGTGGCGGTGTGCAATGCGGCTTCATGTAGGGGGCGATACGAGACGCCCACCGCCACCACCACGCGTTGCATGGCTGATTGCACGGCACGCGGTTGCTGGGTGATTGTCCTTGTCACTTCGTCGAGCAACTGCTGGATGATCGCTGGCGTGAATTCGTGGTCAGGGCGTGATCCGAGTAGCCACTCGTAGCAACTCCAGCCGCCGGCCACCGTCGCTTCGTTGGGGCTGGCCATGAACTCGTGTGCCAATGGTTGGGCGAATGTGGTTTCGGCCAGCGAGACGGCCACCACCGCCTCGGCAATAAAGGCACAATAGGCATGGTCCATCCAGCGCCGGAAGTCAGCCGGGGTCATGACGTGCACATCACAGATCATGCCGGCCAGGTACATGGCATCAAACACACCGGTGGCGTACAGGGCTTCAGCGATGGCTTGGTTGCCTTTGAGTGGGCGGGCAATGGGCTTCATGGCGCCAGTTGGTGCACCATACACTGGCTCGCATACACCCTGTGCCAGGTAGTATTTTTTCATGCGTGGGGTCGCAAGCACCGCTAATTCGGCCACAATTGTATCAACATTCATCGGGTAATTCCTTGTACCGCATGCATTGAGTGCAATATTTGCTATGATACACAACAATTCATCTACGCAATAAGGTCGTGCTATGCGTATTTCACGTCATTGGTGGGTCGCGGCGGCTGTTGCCAGCGCCATTGTGATTTCGGCTGGCACTCGGGTGGCGCCGGGTGTCTTTTTGCCGCTGCTGACCAACGAGTTCGGCTGGAGCCGTGAGTCGCTCGGCTTGTCCGTGGCCATCGGATTGATTCTGTACGGCTTGGCCGGCCCGTTTGTGGGTAGCTTGATTAATCGGATTGGTACGCGCTCCACCGCGGTCATCGGCCTTGTGCTCATCGCCGTCAGTGCTGCCATCGGCACCACCGTCACCAACGAACTCCAATTCGCTATTTGGTGGGGGGCTGTCAGTGGACTTGGCACGGGGATTGTTGGTGGTGTCTTGGGAGCCGCCGTTGCCATGCGCTGGTTTGTGGCGCGGCGTGGCTTGGTACAGGGCATATTTGGGGCAGCCACCAGTGCCGGGCAACTCTTGTTTGTGCCGGTGTTAGCGTTAGTCGGGGCGGCGAGTGGCTGGCGCGTTGCCTCGATGCTTCTCGCAGTCATTACCGTCGTGCTGATTATCCCAGTACTGTTCCTCGTACGCACCGACCCCGCCGACGTTGGCATCACGCCATACGGTGGCGATGCACCACCCCCCAACACGACACTTGCCGAGGTCGGTGTCATGCACCGCGCCATCCGCCACTCCGATTTTTGGTTGTTGGCGAGCACATTTTTTATTTGTGGTGCTACCTCCAACGGGCTCATCGGTACACATTTGATGGCCCATGCCCTCGAGCACGGTTTTAGCACCGATGTGGCGGCTGGCGTACTGGCGCTGATGGGCACCATGAATTTCGTGGGAACCTTGGCTTCTGGGTGGTTGACTGACCGCTACTCGCCACGCGTGTTACTGGCCGCCTACTACGGCTTCCGTGGCATTTCGTTGCTCTTTTTGCCGTTCGTGCACGACCCGTTCCAACTCTCGCTCTTTGCGATTTTGTTTGGGCTCGACTACATCGCCACTGTGCCGCCTACTGTCGCCTTGACCAGCGAGGTCTTTGGAGCACGCAACGTCGGCTTGGTCTACGGCTGGATCTTTTTTGCACACCAAATGGGCGCAGCACTAGCCGCCTGGCTGGGTGGCGTCATCCGTGACACGACGGGCGATTACCTGCTGGCCTTCTTTTTGGCAGGAGCGACCGCCGTCATCGGCAGTGCGTTGGCAGCACGGATTAATCGACCGACGGTAGTGCCAAATCCGGCGTAGCTCCGTAATTTACTCAACCAACTGCGCAAAATGCGTCGCATATAAATCATCAAGTGATAAGTGCGACGCATCCACCACCCACGTCAGATCAATAGCCGAGCTGTGCAGACAGCGCAGTTGGTGCGCAGCATTGTGACGGCGCACCTCGACGCGCAACTGGGTGTCGTGAGCATTGCCACGGTGCGCCTGACGCTGCATCAGCACCTCAACGGTCGGGCGGAGCACTCGGACGGCCACGGTGTGGCCATCTTTTGACAGCTCATCCGCATAAAAAATAATGGGTTGCGGTGGGTCTTCGTAGATGATGAACTCAATCACCACGCGCATGCCCGCTGCCAACTGTGCTCGTGCCTCGGCAATTACTTGCGCTTGAATCAGCGCTTTCTCAGCATCAGTGCGGAGTAGATGCGGGTCACGCGCTAGCCGACCCCAAAACTCGTCCTCAGACAACGCAACCCACCCCGGCTTGGTGCTAATCAGCGTGGCCATGGTGGTTTTGCCGGCGCCGGCTGGGCCAGCGATGAGGATGATGTGTGTCTGCATGTGCGCCTCGGTTTCGTCACATGACACAGAACGTGCCTACCACAAAAATCCCATGCGAATCCCAAACAACGTACCATTGAACCATGCAATGCTGCTGTGGAGGGCAATCAGGGCAAGTAGTGCGATGAGCATGATCTGCCCGGCACGACCGCGCCGGAGCCGGCCTAGTGCCACCCCAGCATAGCTGGCTACGACTGGAAAGATAAATATCATGTAGCGCGTGGCATTTAATTCACCAAATACTTGGGCAACGAGCAGGAGTGCGGTGCTGGTCATCATGGCCACGGCCATTTGCCACCAGCGATCGCGTGGTGCCAGACACAGTCCCACGATGGCGAGTGCTACAGCGATACCGAGATAGTGCCCGTATACGCCATATTTCCACACCATCTCCCACCACAGTGTTTCCCACCCCATTTGTGACGGCTTTTCATCGATGTAGTGTGTATAGAGTTCGGTGGCAATGAGGCGCATATACTGACTATAAAAAAGCACGCCCATCACCAGCACGACGACCCACCACCAACATGCCATGCGGCGCAGTTCGCGGAATGCGAACGCAATTGTGTTGGCCAGATGCAGCGTCAAAAACGCCCCAAAATGCCCCACGACCGTCCATGCCATGGCAAGCACGCTGAGTGTGGTGATGCGCCAGAGTGACGCGGCGATGGCCACCATTCCCAGCCACTGCCCAACATTTTGTGCGATGGTTGCCTGCCACTGCAACAAAAAGCCCGCAGGTAAAACGACATACAACCACGCCATCAGCATAATACTGCGGTGCGACCATGACAGTCGCTGACACATCCATGCCACAATCAAGATGGTGCTGCTGTCTATCACGATTGCAGCAAAGCGCATAACGGTGTGCGCGGGCACGAGTGTCATCAGTGGCAACATCAGCGGTGCCAACAACTGATACACGCCGGGCGGGTAGGGGTACGTTTGTCCTTGCCCGTCTGCTATTTGATAGAATTGCCCACTAAAGACACCCACAAATCGATTCACATGGAAAAAGAGATCTGTCCCAAAATACCCGGGCACCAACGCCCCTAGTCCTTTGATGGCAACATTGATGACCATGGCTTGGGCAGCGACGTGCTGCCAGGCTGGCATATTCATGCGCTGGAGCATCCACCACATCATTGCCACACCGGCAATCCCCCCCGTCAACTGCGGAGCATACAACATACTTTGCGCCAGAAAGCGCCATAGTACGGTGGTGACCACCACAATCACCGCCCATGCACGCCACGGGTGTGTGGGCGTCGCCACAACCCAGGCAAAACCACATACAGCCACAACGAGGGCCACCATCCACAGCACACTCCGGATGTCAATGGCGTTTGATGCGGGTTGGCCACGCATCCAGTCAAGTGCAACACAAATTTGGGCCAATTCAGTAGTACTGATACCCTGCATATCACAGCGAATGGTCATATTACGCCCATCAGTGGTATACAGGTAGTGATTGCGGACCCCGGGGGTAGGCATCACATTGATGGCATGGTGACCAGTGATAATGGTGATGGCATGGGGTGGTGATTCAGCCCGCATGATGGTACGCAACATGATGATTTGCGGCTGCTGATTGACCGGTAGTGGTATCACGGACGCCGCATAACTCCACTGCACCGTCGTGGCTTGGGCACCAATAGTCAACTGCTCTGGCTCACGCAGTTGTGTTGCATAGATGCGCGCTGCCGGTGTGCCAAAATCAATGTACCAGATGCGTTGAAGTTGCCCAATCACACTCACAACCACAAACGCCAATAACACACTCGTATATATGTATTGTGGTAACACCACTATTCGTTGATGCATGCCACTCCCTCAATGCTGGTATGACGACAAATTGTAGCATAATCGCACAGTACTGTTGCGCTACCTGCGCATTGGACAGCACAGGTGCGTTGCCCGCCCCCCTGACAGGTATCGTGTGACGCATGGTGGCAAATCAGTGGGGAGTGGTGAACAACTTTACCATTTCGTATTGACTTATCATGTGTTCCCAGCCCATGCCCACCAACTGCAGATCGAGCCAACAGGCCGCCTCGACATTGATGATGCGCAGGTGTGTTTGTGCCGATGCGTGCGCCAGGCGTGCCAACACGCCAGTCAGCAGTTCGGGGGTGCGATACGCAGGCAAGATACCGATTTGCATGATGGATGCACCCTCGATGATGCCGTATGCTACCAGGTTGGCACCATCATGTGCCGTGATGACATGACACGTTGTCGCAGTACGTTGATACGATGCCAACGCATACTGCCAGCTTGGCACAAACGACATATATGTGGCCTCAGCAACCGTGGCCAGCAGCGTTGGGTCGGTGCCCCATGTAGCCCATGCCACCTCCGTAGCAGTTGGCATTGATGTGCTCTGGTAGCAATGAAATTTCCGCGTCTGCGTGAAACCATGCCTGGTATACAGTTTCTGCGCCGCCACATTGTGCTCCAGCACTTCGAGTTGAAAGGATGCGGCTCCCGCCCGAGTCAACATCGGGATCAAATGAGTCAGTAACTGTGAGCCGATTTTTTGGTTTTGAAAGGCACGCACCACACCCGTTGCCACGTCATAGGTGCGGAGTATGCCATTCCTATCACGACGTGCCCCTACCAGCACAAATCCGACTAACTGCTCATCTACAAAGCATCCCAGCGACAATTCGGCCACATAATTGCGAATGTACATCATCGACTGCAAGCGCTCAAGCGGCAGTTCCATCGGCACCTCGTATGCGGAGAAGGCATCGATGAAGGCAGGGTGAATCGTCTCAATCGACGTCTGTGTCAAGGGATGAAACGCCAGCATTAATGCCCCCGTTCGCTAATCATACCTGGGCGCACGCCCAACCCCATCGATGCATCGATCACGGCGCCATGCATGGGCGTCGAGTAGACTGACGCCAAAAACAGTACGATATGTGCAATGTCGTCTGGCGCAATCAGGCGCCCTTTGGGGAGTGATGCCGCAAAGTCGCGTTGCGCATCAGCCGTCATGTGGTTGAGGGTACTGGCCTGAAACATCGGTGTGTTGGTGGCACCTGGACAAATCGCAAAGACATCAACCGCCGTATGCACGAGCTCGGCCGCCAACTGCTTGGTCATAAAGGCGACGGCTGCCTTGCTCATGCCGTCAGATAAGCGAAAGCCGGGGAAGTTTTGGATGCCACCACCCACCGAACTAAAGTTGATGATTTTGCGTGGGATGGTGGTCACGGTAGCGTGTATGGCCGCCAAAAACGCTTGGCACATTTTGAGGCTACCATCTGCGTTGATTTGCAGCATAACACTGTCTTGTGCCGCCATGGTATCCGCATAGGTAGCTACGGTCGCTGATCCCACTGCCGCATTATTGATGAGGATGTGCACATCCCCCCAACGGGCCACCACATCCGCCACACAGCGCTCAATTGATGCCGCATCGCGTAAATCCAGTGGATGCGCAGAGCAGTGCTGCGGGGCAATTGCAACCAGTGCCGCGGCCACGGCGGGGTCTTCTACGCCGTCGGCGTAGGTAAACGCTACTGTGGCGCCATGTGCCTGCAAGAGCGCCACACAGGCGCGGCCGATGCCACCAAGTCCACCGGTGACGAGCACTACCTGCCCGGCCACGCTGGCACGGACATCCAACAGAGGAGTGTGCATATTCAGGCTCCTTCACCCATTGTTGCATCAATATTGCGGATCGGGCCATGCGCCGGATAGACGCGAGTGGCGCCATGCGCCCGCAACACCTGCCAGCTTGCATGCACGAGTGGATTATCAAAGGCAAAGGCTGTCGCGGGTAAATCGCCCGTAAACACACTACCGTCGTCGAGTAGCAATGACACGCAGTGGTCGGAATGACCCGGCGTAGGCACGATTGCGCCAGCGATGCCCAGCTGATGCAGGAGTGTACGGCTTTGGGCGCACGAAATCACCACGTTGCCTTTGGTAGTGATTTCAACGTAATTGTCCCACGGTTTGGTCCACTGCGTCATGATGGGGATGGCTGCCACCTGCATGTCGATTACCAACAGAGGCACACCTGCCCGTTTGATTTCTTCGCCAAGCCCAGCATGATCAATGTGGTAGTGGGTGGCCAGTGCATAGCGAATCTCGTGCATGGGGATGCCTTTTTGGGCGAGGTTTGCTTTCATCATACCCAAGCTACCCGGCCAGCCGATATCGACGAGTAGGCGTGACGTACCGGCACTGATGACCCAGTAATTGGTTGATCGATATCCCACATTAACGATGGTGAGCGCAGGAGTAGGCTTTTTCGCAGGCATCAACATCAGCTCCATCACATGGAGATCCATCCGAGTGACCGCAACAATCTATCCAGCCCATCATAGCGTACTTGTTGCCACTCGTTGCATGATTTCCACTATAATCGAACTACAGCAATAAAGGAAACTACCAATGATTGACGAATCACTCTTTGATGCGGCGCACATGCGTATTGCCCCCTACATCCGGCATACACCGCTCCTCCCTGCTCCCAGTTTGCGTGGTGATTTCCACCCCAATCTGACACTCAAGCTCGAAAATCTGCAGGTGACTGGCTCGTTCAAGGTGCGTGGTGCCCTCAACAACCTGCTGCAGGTCGATGATGCACAGCGGCGCCGTGGTGTGTGTACGGCTTCGGGCGGGAATCACGGTGTGGCACTCGCCTATGCGGCCTGGCGCCTCGGTTGCCCTGCCACCATCTACATCCCCGAGCGCGCCAGTGCTGATCGCGAAGCACGGATTGCTGCGTGGGGCGCCAGCGTGGTACGCCACGGTGCCGCCTGGGATGATGCACATGTCGCGGCCATGGCCTATGCGCAGCAACAAGGCATCCCCTATCTGCATTCGTTTGAGGCCATCAACACCATCGCCGGCCAGGGCACACTCGGGCTTGAAATGCTGACCGATGTGCCCGACGCCGATTGTTTCATCATCGCCATTGGCGGCGGCGGTCTGATTGCCGGCGTCGCAACAGCCATCAAACAACGCCGCCCACACGCCACCATCATCGGCGTCGAACCGGTAGGTGCCCCCAGTATGAGCACTAGTTTGGCTGCGGGCCGGTTGCAGGAGCTGGCCGGTATCAACACGTTTGCGGATACACTGGCACCACGCATGGTCAGCGAGATCACCCTCGCCCAAGCACGCGCCCATGTCGACCGCATCGTGCTGGTCAATGATGCGCAAATCTTGCAAGCCATGCGCTGGCTCTGGCTAGAAGCCAATCAGTTGGTCGAGCCAGCCGGTGCCGCCAGCATCGCTGCCATGCAGAGTGGCCTCGTGGATGTGCGTGGATTCCAGCATCCAGTCGCGCTGATTTGTGGTGGGAATGCTGCTGCCGAGCCGGTATTTGCGGCCTATCAAAGCATTGCAAAAGCGTAGGAGTCCCTCTCATGAACGAACTGTTTTATGCCAACGTCCAGCGCCTTGCCCACTTCCAGCCACGCTTGCGCGCCTTGGTGACGGTGCTCAGTGCTGCCCAACTGCGCGCCAAACCACAGCCACGCGAGTGGTCGGCCATCGAAAACGTGGGACACCTGATTGATACCGAGCAGCTCTTGCGCTATCGCATTCAACGCATGTGTGATGAGCACATGCCGACATTGCTGAGCTACGACCAAGACGCTGCAGTCAGCCGAAATAGCTACCAAAATGCAAATGTGTATGACTTGTTGGCGACCCTCGCACATGAGCGCCAGGTGTCACTTGCATATTTTGCACGCATGCCGCTGATGCATCTCGCGCGCACCGGCTGGCACAGCGAGTATGGGCTGTGGCAGGTGGCAAATACCATCACCTACCTGACCAATCACGACGAGTTGCACTACAACCAGATACTCGGGTTGGATATTTATCATGGATGATGTGGTTGCCAATATAACCAACATCGCAGCCTTTCCGGCGCGGGTAGAGGCGTTGGTGACGCCACTGCGAGTGGCGCAACTTGCGTTTCGCCCCCACGACACCGATTGGTCCATTCTGGAACACATCGGGCACCTGATTGACATCGATTGTGTCTATCAGGAGCGCATCGCACTCATCCGCGCCAAAGAGTATCAGCCATTTGCATCCTTTAGTATTGATGGGATTCATCGGCAGGGCAATTACCACGCACAATCAATCAGTACGCTCATGGCATCACTCCATGCCACTCGTCTTGCGACGGTGCACGTGGTGCGTGATATGACTGCCAGCGAGTTTATGCGCATCGGCATTGATTCGTACTTCGGTGAAATCACGCTAGCGCGCCTGATTGAAATCCTCGTACATCACCAAGATGAGCACTACGAGCACATGTGCCGCATTGCGACACAACCATACACATAAACTATCGATTGGAGCATTTGCGATGAATGAGTTGACTGCACACATCACCAAACTGAGCGCATTTCCTGCCCGTTTGCACGCGTTTGTTGCACCGCTAAACGACACGCAGCTGCGCTTTCGCCCCCACGACAAAGAATGGTCGATTCTGGAAAATATCGGGCACCTGATTGACATCGATCGGCTGTATGTTGCGCGTATCGATTTGATGCTCAGTAGCGAGCGCCCACACTTTGCGCCGTTTAACCCCGATGAAACCGTGCAGGCGGGTAACTATCAGACCAAATCGCTGGCCGAGTTAATGACCACCTACACTGAGCTCCGACAAGCCACAGTGGCAGGACTGAGTACCATGGCTCCCGACGAATTAACACGTGTGGGTATCCACACGCGTTTTGGTGAAATCACGATTACGCGCCTCGTCGAAATTCTCGCCAACCATGATGAGGTCCACTATGCGCAGATCAACAACAACCTGACCCAATGATGCACTACACCACACGCCCGGCGCATCCCACTGATGCGCCGGTACTCACCACCATCTACAATCAGGGGATTACGGATCGCATCGCTACCTTTGAGACGCGTCTGCGTACCTCCGAAGAGCTACTCACCACCATCACCAACCCGCGTTACCCGTGTGTAGTAGCCTGTGTGGCAGCCGAAGTGGTTGCATTTGCGAGCACCTCGGCATACCGAGCACGTGATTGCTATGCGGGCATTGCTGAATTTTCGGTGTATGTGGCACGTGAGTGGCGGGGGCAGGGCGCGGGCACTGTGGTGATGCAGGCCTTGCTCCAGGCTGCGCAGCAGGCCGGATTTTGGAAGGTGTTGTCACGTGTCTTTGTAGAAAACAGTGCCAGCCGGCGCATGTTGGCGCACGTTGGATTCCGTGAAGTAGGAATTTACGAGGCGCATGCCCAGCTCGACGGGGTCTGGCGTGATGTAGTAATTGTAGAAAAACGCATTGCAGAAAAGTAAACCACTGCGCAGTACATCCACACCCACGGGTAAATGCGTATCAACGAATGTGAGTGTTTATGAAAAAGTAACAATATACTTCCGAGAGAGGTTTGATATGCACATTCCCGAGGGATATCTCAGTCCGAGTACCTGTGTAGCACTCTACGCTGCAGCCACGCCGTTTTGGTATGTGGCAGGGCAGCGGGTCAAGCAAATGCTCAGTGCCCGCATGGTGCCCATGCTCTCCGTCTTTGCAGCATTTTCGTTTGTGATTATGATGTTTAATTTGCCACTACCAGGTGGTACCACGGGGCACGCCACCGGTGCTGCTATCGCCGCCATCGTGCTTGGGCCATGGGAGGCGATGATTGCAGTGTCAATTGCACTCGCCATTCAGGCAATCTTTTTTGGTGATGGTGGGATTCTGGCGATTGGTGCCAATGCCTTCAACATCGCCATCATCGGCTCGTTGGTGGCACATTGGGTATATCAGCTGATTGCTGGTAAAAGTGCGCTTACGACCACACGGCGCGTCATTGCTGCTGGTGCAGCCGGGTATGTTTCCATCAACGTGGCAGCATTTGTGACTGCACTGCAGTTTGGTATTCAACCAATGTTGTTTACCGATGCCAGCGGCACACCGCTGTATGCGCCCTATGGACTCGACGTGGCCATTCCCGCCATGATGATTGGTCACCTCGGAATTGCTGGTTTCGCTGAAATGATTGTGACCGCTGGGGTCGTAGCATATCTGCAACGCAACGACGTTTCACTCCTCGCCTGGCAAGCCAACAGCACCCCTGCAAGCACCAGCTGGGCTGGCACGCGCCGCATGTGGTTGGTGGTCGCCGTGTTGATGATTTTGTCACCCCTCGGGTTGTTGGCTGCAGGCACCGCTTGGGGTGAGTGGGGTGCCGATGAATTTGCAGATCCGGCCGCCCGTCAGGCCATCACCGAGGCATCGCTTGGGGCACCTGCACCTGCGGCGACTCCGAGTGGGTTGGCTTGGTGGAGTGAGCTCTGGGCAGCACCGATTCCTGATTACGCCGTATCGTTCATCTCCAACGAACAAGTCGGGTATATTTTTTCAGCATTCATGGGCACGGGTCTAGTGATTTTGGTCATTCTTCTCTACGGGTTCATCACTGACCGGATGCGACGCGATCACACTGCCATCGGCTAAATGATTCGCACGTGGTACAGGGGGGCATTATCGTGACCGGATGGTTTACGTTAATGCCCCTTTTTAGTCTTGAATATACATCCAAAGGAGTCAGCATGGCAGGCGAAGCACATCATGGCAAAAAACGCGGCACATTTGTGCAACGCACCATTGACGGACTCGCCGAAACAATGGAGCGTTCGTTGTATGCGGAACGGCTCTCTGAACAAGCAGGAGTGCTCCAGCGACTCGATCCCCGGGTCAAATTTATTGGCACCCTCAGCATCATCATGGTGGCAGCTGCAGCACGCAACCTGACAGTGATTGGTGCAATCGCCGCAATCGCGATCATGTTGGCAATCCTCTCACACATCCCGCTGAAATCGTTTGCGAATGTGTGGATTGGCATGGCCGTGTTTAGTGGGTTAATTGCGACACCCGCAATTTTTATCACACCCGGCCCCACACTCATTGCGATTCCGGTACTTGACTGGGTGATTACCAGCACGGGGCTACGGAGTGCGGCATTTTTGCTGCTCCGTTCAGAAGTCAGCATCACGCTGTCGTTTTTACTGATAATGACCACGCCGTGGATGCACGTGCTCAAGTCGATGCGCAGTATCGGCATTCCCGCATTGGTTGTCGTCATCCTGGGGATGACCTATCGCTATATTTTCATGATGTTACAGACGGCACGTGACATGTTTGAAGCACGTCAGAGTCGGATTGTTGGGCGGCTCAATGATGCAGATGCACGACGACTCGCCACTGCCACTGTTGGTGTCTTACTCAGCAAAAGCATGCAGCTCAGCAATGATGTTTATCTCGCCATGCAATCGCGTGGCTATCGTGGTGACGTGTACACACTCGACACCTTTCAGCTGGGCGGGCGTGATATCATTGCAATTATCGTGATTAGCGTCGTTGTGGTAACCGGATTCGTTTTTGGGAGTGGTTTACTTGGTTAGGAGTGAGTCTATGCAACCAGTGTTCAGTGTGCGTGATGTCGTCTACACCTATCCCAACACCACCATACCCGCGCTAGATCGCGTATCAATGACGATTCATGCCGGGCAACGCGTGGCCATCATGGGGGCCAACGGGTCGGGGAAATCGACCCTATTGCGCATTCTCGACGGGCTCTATTTTGCCCATGCTGGGCAGGTAGAAGCGTTTGGTCATACGCTCGATGAGCACCATTTGCTCGATGAATCGTTTGCACACACCTTTCGGCGCCGAGTCGCCTTTGTCTTTCAGAATCCCGACATTCAGCTCTTTAATCCGACCGTGTTTGACGAAGTTGCCTTTGGGCCATTGCAAATGCGTTGGGACAAAGAAACGATTATTCAAAAAGTGAATGACACGCTCGATCAACTCGAAATCAGCCATTTGCGTGACCGCGCCCCCCATCGCCTATCTGGTGGTGAAAAAAAGCGCGTCGCGATTGCTTCTGTGCTGGTACTCGACCCCGAAGTCATTTTGCTCGACGAACCCACTGCGGCACTCGACCCACGCAGCCAAAGCCGTGTGGTTGATTTCCTCGTCGCATGGGGGAACGGCAAAAAGACGGTTATCGTGGCTACACACGACCTCGACACACTGAGTGAAATTGCAGACGATGCCTACATCTTCCAGAATGGCAAAATTGTTGCACATGACACCCCGCAGGCGCTGTTGGCCAACCAACAGCTCTTGCGCGATGCAAATCTGATTCACGAGCATGTCCATCATCACGATGGTCAGGTACACGCCCATCCCCACATCCATTTCGGGCATCACCACCATGATGCACAGTGACGTGGTATGATACTGACGGTAACGTACAACTGGTGTTGATTGGAGTTGCATGGCAAACCGACGTATATCGTGGTCGTTCATCATTGGCACTTTGCTCGTCGCCATTGTCATCTATTTGATTTATTCGACCCGTGCCGAAATCACTGAGGCGTGGGGGTTATTGCAGACCGCTGATACACTCTATGTGGGTGCCGCCTTTGTCACTGTTGTGCTCGGGTTTATTTGTGCTGGGTTCATCTATGGTGCCGTCTTGCAGTCACTGGCACAGCACGCACCGTTGCCGTGGCTGATTAGCACTGCGCTCGTCGCTATCATTCTCAACCAAACTGTTCCCATGGGCAGTGTGGCGGCATATGCGTTTTTAGTGGCCGCCCTACGCAATCGGGGCTTTCCGGCAAGTAGTGTGGCGGTCGTCGCAGGCACCGAGCTATTGAGCTGGAATGGCGCAGCCTTGATGATGTTTAGCCTCGGTGTGCTCTATCTGACTGTCACTGCCAACTATGTTGCCACCGTGCCAATTATTAGCGCACTCGCAATTGTGACCGTGACGGTGATGGTGGTCGTAGCCATCGTCACTCGACCAGCCACCACAGTGCAACGCTGGTTGGCGACTATTCAACGTGCGTTGACCCGTGTCGGGATTGACTGGAATACCACGTCTGCCGAATTACTCGTCGATGAAATCGCCAAGAGTCGTGCCATTTTTGCTGCTGAGCCGTGGCGCTTTTTTCGCATCATTCTGCTCCAAATGTTGATTTTTGCACTGCATGCCTTGGCACTTACGTTTCTGCTCCACAGCATGCGACTCAACGTGGCCTACTTCGATGTGCTGGCTGCCTACGGCATGTCGTTGATTGCTAGTCTGTTTACGGTGCTGCCGAGTGGGGGTGGAGCAGTCGAGGCCACACTCTCGTTTACCCTGCATCTGCAAGGGGTGCCACTGCAAGGTGCGCTTGGGGGTGCCATTCTCTTTCGCCTATTGAGTTATTGGCTCTTTTTGCCTGTTGGTGGTATTCTCTACCGTATCTTGACACGTACACAACCGGGAGGTGACGCATGATGGTGCTTGGCACACTGATTACGCTTGCTGCAGCCGGCGCATTTGCACTTATCGCACTCGGAATCTTCGTTGGCATCCCCTATACGCTACGCACCCGCGTGGCCTCTCGTTTCCGCATCATGCAGAATACGTTACGTACCCGCGTCGGCAGTATCCTCTACTTCGTGGTCATTGCAGCACTGCCTGCAGTTCTGTCGCTGTTGACGGCCATCGAGCTGGTAAAGCTCCTCGATCGCGTATGGCGTTAACGCCAACAGCGGTCTATCCACAGCAATGTTTCACTCAAATCAATCTGCTGGGCGACTTCTACGAGGTAGCCAGTACGCGCCACGTCGTCGAGCGCAATGTCCGTTCCCGCCGGGAATACAGGGCTCATGCGCCAGTAGCGATCACGCAAAAATTGCCGGCATTGATAGTCGGCCACACCCATCACACCATTAATGAGAATGTTGACGAGTGGCCGCGCCCACTGCGCGTACCCCCAATCGAGCCGTTCGCCACTGATGTAACGCAACGACTGCCCTACACCAAGCGAGCAGAGCGCAATATCATCGATGCGGGGCGCCCCCGTATTTTTTCGCGTATCAATCGCATGTGCAATAGCCGCCACACTGGGGTTGTTGGCCACCACTCCGCCATCGATGTAGCCCTCGTAAACGGGGAAGTAGGTGGGTGCCGCACACGTGTACATCGCCACTTTGTAGGCGGGAACTTCGCGATCACCGTAGACACCACCCATATTTGAAAAAAATTTAGCCTGCCAACTGCGGCGCTGTGGGTCGGGTGAGGCGTTGTCGAGATCGAATGCTGGCACCAACACCGATTTGGGAATGGTACCGAGGGTAGTTTCACCAAAGATTTTGCGCAACTCGACTTCGAGCCCGCGATTGTCGTAGTTGGCACCGATAACATTGCCGATATCGAGCGCATCGTCGAGCCACGAATCACGGAAAATCACCGCACCCTTTTGCTCGTACAACGCGCGAATATCACGGGGATGCATGCCGTTGGCTAAACCCAATGCAATGATGCCCCCCGTCGATGTACCAGCAAAGAGGTCGACCCGTGTCAGAAAGTCGGGGATGTCTTGAAGGATGCGTTCTATAACCACGAGTGTCAAAACGCCGGCAATGCCGCCGCCATCACACGACAAAATTCGGTATCGTGGCATGCCACCCTCGACTCATTCATTACTACAGTGTGTAGGTATTATACCAAAACCCCACACATACCGCATCCCACATCACTTACGAGAGGCGGCGCCAGCTCCGTCCCGACGAACCAATGAATTCGTGCGATGCATCGGGGCCCCAGCTACCACCCACATATTCGTGGACAGGCGAGCCAAGTAGCTGCCATCCCTCAAGGATGGGATTCATCAGTCCCCACGACGTTTCGACTTCATCACTGCGCGTAAACAGCGTGCTATCGCCAATCATCGCATCGAGGAGCAGGCGTTCGTAGGCTTCCGGCGATTCACTGCCAAAGGCTTCCACGTAGTTAAAATTCATCGTCACGGGGCGGATATCGCCAGCTTGCCCAGGCACCTTCGAGTTAAAGCGCAGTGAAATTCCTTCGTTGGGCTGAATGCGAATCGCCAGCTCATTGGGGGCTGTGCGCGACATCAAACTATCCTGGAAAAGGAGCAACGGCGCACTCCGGAATGTCACCGAAATCTCACTCGCACGCACGGGCAATCGTTTGCCAGTGCGCAAATAAAAGGGCACTCCTGCCCAGCGCCAGCTTTCAATCTCACAGCGCATCGCCACATAGGTTTCGGTGGTAGAGTTGGCGGCGACGCCTGTCTCATCCATATAGGCGGGTGCCGTACCTGGCCCCGCAGTATAGCGGCCACGCACCGTATAGCGATTGACTTCTTCACGGGCGATGGGGCGCACCGCACGCAGCACTTTGACTTTTTCGTCGCGCACTGCATCCGCACTTGCCCCACCCACAGGTGGCTCCATGGCAGTAAGTGACAACAACTGCATCATGTGGTTTTGTACCATGTCACGCAGCGCACCCGCCTGCTCGTAGTAGCCACCTCGGCCCTCGACGCCAATACTTTCCGCTACTGTGATTTGTACGTTGTCGATGTAGCGGCGATTCCATAGCGGCTCAAAAATTCCATTTGCAAAACGAAACACCAGCAGGTTTTGCACCGTTTCCTTGCCCAAATAGTGGTCGATACGGTAGATTTGACGCTCATCAAAGACGTCGTGGAGTACATTGTTGAGGTGACGGGCACTTTCGAGGTCATGACCGAACGGTTTTTCGACGATGATGCGCGTCCAGCCATGCGACTGTGCCAGCCCGGCTGCACCAAGCTGTTTGATAATATCTTCATATGATTCGGGGGGAGTCGCCAAATAAAAGAGGCGGTTGCCACTGGTCCCCTGTGCATCGTCGATTTCGGCGAGTCGTTGGGCAAGCTCAGTATACCCTGCCGCATCTTCAAAGGTCGAGCGCACATAGTGGATGCGCCCAGCGAAATCTGGCCATACAGTATCTGACATACCCGTACGCGAGTGTTTGCTCCCCTCGTCAAAGAGCAGTGCACGGAAGTAGTCATCGCTCCAGTCGCGCCGCGCAAAACCGAGAATGGTGGTGTTGGCGTGGAGCAATCCTTCACGACGCAGGTTGTACAAGGCTGGCACAAGTTTGCGCCGAGTCAAGTCACCAGTCGCACCAAAAATCACGATGGTACAGGGATCAGAGATACGCGCCACATTGGTGGTGCGTTCAGCGCCTCGCATAGTCATAGTCGATACTCCTATGGTTGTGTCACGACTGTGGCAGTCGGGAGTACGACGCTGTCTACCCGCTGATTAAAAGGTAACGGTGGTTCTGGGAGTGGTGCTTTGTAGACCACATTTCCATTGGCCAAATACAGTATAGGTCGTGCACCAGATTCGTCAATAGCGAGTGCCGTCAGATTATCGAATGAGATCGTGCTATCGGGTGGCAACACAATCTGCTGGATAAATTTGCCGGTACGTTTATCGACGTGGATGATACGTGAAAAATAGCTATCCAGGATGTAGAATGCCCCCGAATCACCGTCACCAGTCACCAGTAGACGGCTGGTTGCTTGGATAGGTGGCACCACATTTTGCAGTTGAATGCTTTTTTCAAAGCCGCGTTCACCATCTGGTACTGCCTGGTACAAATTAATCGTCCCGTTGGGCATGAGCAAATAGATGCGCCCATCGATACCCATATCAACGGCCGCAGTCGCATCAACACCACCATCGTTTTGCACCCACGGTGCAGGAAAATCAGCAATTTGCGTCGCCAAAAAGCGCAAAATATTGTTGGGTGTCACCCCCCAAATATACAAATTGCCACCATAGCTGTTGATGCGCATGTCACGATCGTCTAGCTGCCACTCCAAGCTGCCTGCCAGAATACTGTAGTTCCAGTTCTCACCGTTGCGAAAGAGGTAGACGAATGCGCCATTATTGCTACTCTGCGCTACTGCAATCACCCCGTCAATACGCCACGCAATGTCGTACACCTTGGCAATCTGGATGTCACCCATCACATCGCTGGGTTGGAGCATCGGCGTCAACGTGCCCCCCGCCTGTGGCATCTGATAGAGGACACCTACATTGGAATCGAGAAAATAGATGTTGTTGAACCCACTCAGATCTTCGTTGCCCGTTGGAATTGGCGGAATCACTATTGCCGAAAAGACGCCATTGGCTTGTGGGTGGGTAGCGACTGGGGTCACATTGGTTAAATACGAGCGCCGTTGAATGATGCGCTCAGCTTGGGCGATGCGATCAACCATCACCAGAAAGCGTTGGCGGTAATCGACGGTCGTGGTTACGATGCCAGTCTGTTGCAAATTACTCAGCAGTGACTGTGCAATTTCGATGCGCTGAGCGGCTTCACTTTCATTGACAGAATCATAGATGGCTTGCACCGACTGCTCGGCCACAGTGATACTATCCTCGCCGCGCTGGAGCCGATATTCGGTCGCTACGTTTCGCCCATAAAAAAACAGCACCAGCACGATGGCAGCCATCAGCGAGAGCATGGCCCAAGGAAATGGCGGGCGTTGCTTGCGATACGACAGTCCTGCGCCTTGGGCGGCTGACTGCATGCGCCGATTATCGCTGTTACGCTTGGGGAACCACCGCCAGACAAACAACCCTTGGAGCACCGACCCCAAAAAATCACCATAGCGAATCGGCTCAGTCACACGCACGTGTACCCCACCATAGCGCCGTTTGTAGTCGGTATCAACGGGCGTAGAGGGCACCTCGACGTCGACCGCATCAATCACCCGAGGTGACGTTGGTGCGGGCTCTGCTGTGCGCACCATACGAGCCTCTGCCTGTTTTTGGACTTGCTGCTCGATGGATTCTCCCACATCAATGGGAGCCGGTCGCGGGATGGGGTTCACTTTGTACGGCACTTCTGGGGGTGGGCGTGTGGCCCGATGCGTCTCTTCACGCGTAATGTTGCGCCAACGCTTCATGGACGTGGCAAAACGCGAATCTTCGCTCCCCAACAACAGCCCACGCACCCACTTGACCAGATTGTTGAGCCACAAGCCAGTGTTCCCACGTGCCAGCATGAGTTGTTGGGTAATACTCGAAAAACTGCCCGTGGCTGGTTTCGTTTCTTCGGCAACATCCGCATCAAGCACCATACACAGCCCATGCGCATTACCCACTTGTAACGATTGACAGGCTTCGCGCAATGCCTGCACCATTTTGGTGGGGTGCACCAGTCGTAGGATGTGTGATACCGTCTCACGATCAAGAACGGGATTTAGCGAACTCGTCGTCAATATCAGTGTTTCGCCGGGTGTCCACACCGCCCGGAAAAATTCTGGCTCAACGGTCAAACTCCCACCCATCAGACTACCCGCATTCACTGGCACCACGGCATGATGCACCGTGCGCCACAAGGCACTCGAAGGAATCGCTCTGACAATTCCTTCGCTGAGTACATACAACTGCGATGGTGCAATTTGGGCAATATACAGGTCGACGCCTTTGACGACCACGCACGTCATCCCCAACTGTACCCGCCGTGACGCTTCTTGGGTCATGTTGTATTCGTAGAGCGCACGATTGGCAGCGATGATGGCACGCCGCAATGCGGATTGCACACTAAACGAGCTATTTTCGTAGTAGAGTTTGCGCAGGGTGCGCATCACCAGTTGGATGGGTTGCTTTTGGCGTTGAGAGTCTTGCCGACTCTCAACGACCACAAACAACTCACCTTTGCGTGCCTCCATAGACAGTGGGTCGGTGGCTTCACACACGAGTACCGTGTCATTGGGCAGTGGGTTGTCGTCGTGACTCACACTAAAAAACACGTGGCGTGTACGCATGCGCCCCATGGGAACCCCTAACCGCTACATTACTGCTGTTGAATTATACCACCCAGCCATTACGCAGATGCGCAATAGAGCATTTTTCTCATGAATATCACACATTCAGTTGGTCATACTTTGCACTATAATAAAATATGTTATTGTTTGTGATGAAATTATCAGTGCTAAAGGGGTATTATCATGCGTCTACCGTTGGTTACACTGTTGCTCGTCGCACTCGTTGTGAGTGCATGTAGCAGTACTAGTACCACCAATAATACAGCTACACCCACTCCACGCCCACCAGCGCCAGCACTCGAAAAACAGACATACACTGTCGCCAAAGGCGAGATTGTAGACGAAATCAAAGTCAGTGGGACAGTGGCTGCGATGAAACAAGAGGATCTGTCGTTTGCACAAAGTGGTTTTGTCAAAGTGGTCAACATTCAGCGCAACGACGTCATCACCAAGGGGATGGTGCTCGCTGAGCTGGATCTCGGCGATTTACCCAATCAGCTCCGCCAAGCCGAAGTCAACTACGAACAGGTCAAAATTCAATATGACCGTAGTGCAACAACACGTGATTTGGCACGACAACGCGCCCAACTCGACCTCGAAGAAGCCAAAGCCAATCTCAGTCGACTCACCGATCCCAAGCCGGCAGATATTGCGCGCGCACGTGCAACCCTCGAAAACGCCAAAGCCAATTTGGCGAGTGTGATTGCGTCTGCGAATAATGCGGTTGATGACCAGCAGGCGGCACTCAACTCGGCACAACGCTCATTGCCCCTGGTCCAAGAAGCCTTTTCGCAGGCATTGTATGACTGGGAAGGTGTCAAAAACGACCCCAAACACGCACAATATGACCAGCGCCGCGCTGCATACATCACCGCCCAAAACAACCTGGATATGGCCACTGCAGCCATGAATACGGCCTACCAGAATTTACAGGCGGCCAAGGCCAACCGCCAGCCGTTGATTGATGCAGCGCAAGCCAATCTTGACACAGCACAGATTGCGTACACCCAGCTCACCGCCACACCAGATCGAGACGACGTAGCAGCAGCACAACGTGCTGTGACCCGTGCCGAGCTGGCCGTCAAAGAGGCTTCTCAGACGGGTGATCCCGAGCTCGAAAAGCAACTTTCTGCGGCGCAACTGCAACTCGAAAACATCACCGCCGCCATTGCCGCTGGTCAGCTGATTGCTCCATTTGACGGGAAAGTCGCTGAAGTTGCCACGGGTCCAGGCAAGCAAGTTGACGCATATCGTTCTGTGATTACCGTGATGGACGATGCCGAGAAAGAATTGCTTGTCCAAAACGTCTCCACCGATGATGCTAGCCGCATCGGCGTTGGTATGGTTGTAGACATCTTTTTTGCACGGGCACCTGCGGTGGCAGTCCCCGGCACGATTGTCAAACTCCCCACCAAAGCCACATCATCGGCGGCCACCATTAACCCAGATCCGGCCTACCATATCGAATTTGCGCCACCAAGTGCGCTTGAACTCACGGTGGGAGATTTGGCATCAGTGGTTATCACCTTGAAGCGCCAAAAAGACGCACTCTGGCTACCACCACAAGCCGTTCGCACCTTTGAAGGCCGGCGCTTTGTGGTTGTCAAAGAAGGAACCAAACAGCGCCGCCAAGATGTACGTATCGGCATCGTCAATTCCGAAAAAGTTGAGATTTTGGAAGGTCTCAACGAAGGTGATGTGGTTGTCGGCCAATAAGCCCATAGCGAGGAGATCGCATGTCCTCACGTTCTCTTGATTCATCTGCCACTCAGGCACCGCGCGCATGGCGTGCGGTGCCTTGGGCATGGCTTACTGGCATTGTGGTTGTGGTTGGGCGCCGGCTGTGGAGCAATCTGTCACTCATTTTGGCAATTGCTGCCGGATTCACTATTGCGGTTGCCATCGTGGTGAGCATCCCCGTGTATGCCGAAGCCGTCGGATATCGCATTCTGCGTGAAGAGCTGACCAGCACCCTCAACGGGACCAAACGTCCGCCGTTTGCGTTCATGTATCGCTATCTGGGCAGTATGTCGGGGGAAATTGCGCCTGACAGTCTCCCCAAAATCGATGAATACTTCGCCACGCAGCTTCCTGCACGGCTCGGTCTCGAAATTACAGGGCAAACCCGCTTCGTGGCAACCGACAAAATCCCACTCAAACTCACTGCCGAAGGGGGTGGTCAACCGTTGGGCTGGGTGGCGATTGCCTACGCAGATAACATTGGTGATCACATCGACATCCTCGAAGGGCGCCTGCCACAAGCAACCACCATCGATGAACCCATGGAAGTCATGCTGGCAGCCGACTTTGCATATGGGCTCGGCTTGCAACCAGACGAAGTCTACTACGTCTTTGCACAGCGTGATGCCCCCGAAAAGAGCATGATTCCCATTCGTGTGAGTGGGATTTGGCAGCCACGAGACCCCGGTGACGACTACTGGTTTTATGCACCAGATGTCCTCCGTGAGACGCTCTTTACCGCAGAGGAATCGTTTACACGGCACTTGGTAGCTGCCAACGAAAAGCCGATTAATGTGGCACTGTGGTACGTGGTCGCTGATGGCACCGTGTTGCGGTCGAGCGACGTGCCCGCCTTTGGTGCACGCATCGATCGGGCCACGTCCGAAGCCAACAAAATCCTCAAGGGAGTGCGTCTCGACGTCTCCCCCATCGATGCCTTGTTGCGTCATATTACACGTGTCAAGCAACTGACCACCACACTAACTATTTTTAGCATTCCCGTGCTGGGACTCATCGCCTACTTCGTCGTCTTGGTCGCAGGGTTGGTCGTGCAACGGCAAAGCAACGAAATTGCCGTGTTGCGTAGTCGTGGCGCGTCTCGCGTTCAAGTGCTGGGCATTTACTCGATTGAGTGGGTCATCATCGGGCTGGCAGCCATCAGTGTGGGTGTCGGGATTGGTCAGTTGGCCGCTATTGCGATGACGTGGACGCGCTCGTTCCTCGATTTCCGCCCCATCGAAGAATTCTTGCCGATTGGTATGTCTCAAGACGCCTGGTCACGTGCCATCCAAATCGTTGGATTGATGCTTATCGCCGCCTTGATTCCAGCTTTTTTCACCTCCAAATACACCATCGTGTCGTTTAAAAGTGAGCGTGCCCGTGCCACACAGAAACCCTTCTGGCAACGCGCATATCTCGACATCCTGTTGATGATTCCTATTGGCTATGGCTGGTGGATGCTCCAACAACAAGGGTCGCTGGGAATGATCAGCGGCGCAGGCGTAGTTGACCCATTCAATAATCCGTTGCTGTTGATTGCGCCCAGTCTGTTTATTTTTGCATCAGCATTAATTGCAGTGCGTCTCTTCCCGATGTTAATGAATGTACTCGAGTTTTTTACCCGCTATCTCCCCGGTATTGCAGGTATCACGGCACTGCGCTACCTTTCACGTACACCACGAGCCTACTCTGGCCCCGTATTGTTGCTGATTGTGACACTCAGCCTCGCAGGATTCACTGCTTCGATGGCCAAATCACTCGACACCAACCTGCTCGAACGTAATCACTACATTGCAGGAAGTGATGTCATGCTCTTTGATATGGGGCAAGATACAGGCAGTAGTGGTTCATCGGCACCTGGGAGCATTGAATCGGCCATGGTAGCCAATCCCGATGACAACAAACTCACCGGGCCGAAGTATTTCTTCTTGCCAGTGACCGATTACATGTCAATACCAGGGGTGGCACATGCCACGCGTGTGGCCAACACCAAGGTGCGTATCGTGATTAATTCGAACTCACTCGATGCGCATTACTACGGCATTGACCGCCTCGAATTCCCACAAGTGGTCTACTGGCGGGATGACTTTGCCGACCAGCCACTCGGTGAGTTGATGAACCTGCTCGCCGAAGATCCGAGCGGGGTACTCGTCGATAAAGCCTTTGCCAAGATGGTCAATTTGCGTATCGGGGATAGCTTTTTCATTCAAATGAATAATTTGGATGCCACCGTGAATGTCCCGGTGGTCGTCAAAGGCTTCGTCAACCTCTTCCCCACCGCCTATCCGTCAGAGGGACCAGTCGTGGTCGGCAATCTGGAGTACTCGTTTGACATGCAGGGTGGGCAATACCCGTATGACGTCTGGTTGCGCCTCGTCGCAGATAGCTCAATCAGCTACGACGAGCTCTACCGTGGCACGATTACCATTGGCATGAAAACATTTGTCCGTGAGTTTGCCCCCGCAGTCATCGATGCAGAGCGCCTCCGTCCCGAACGTCAAGGCTTCTTTGGGTTGCTGTCAGTGGGATTCGTAGCTGCTGCATTTTTGTCGATGCTCGGCTTCTTGTTTTACTCGATTCTGGCATTCCAACGGCGCTTCGTCGAACTCGGCATGCTCCGTGCCATTGGGCTTTCGACGGCACAGCTCGGGACACTATTGGCCATTGAGCAGACCTTCATCATCGGGGTAGCAGTAATCGCAGGCACATTCATTAGCATCTCAGCGAGCAACTTGTTTATTCCCTTCTTGCAGCTCCCTTCATATGAGCGCGACCTCTTCCCACCGTTCAGTGTGCAAATCGCCACCGAGCAAATTCTCATCATCTATGCGGTCTTCGGTGTGGTGCTGGTGGCAACAGTGGCCATCACTGTAGTGTTACTGCGCCGCATGAAGCTCTTCCAGGCCGTCAAACTCGGAGAAGCCATATGACCACCACACCCAACGACGCCATTGTTACCTGTGAAAACCTGGTCAAAATTTATCGCATCGACGACCTCGAAGTCATGGCGCTCCAGGGGCTCGATATCACCATTCGCCGTGGCGAAGTCATGGCACTGGTGGGCTCGTCGGGCTCAGGCAAAACCACACTCCTCAACGTGATCGGCGGGCTTGACCGCCCCACGGCTGGTAAATTGGTGGTAGCCAACAACGATTTGCTCAAATTAACGGATGGCTCGCTCGACGCCTACCGTCGCCAGTATGTCGGTTTTATTTGGCAACAGAAAGCACGCAACCTGATTCCCTATCTCGATGTCGAGCAAAACATCGAGCTGCCCATGATTATGAGCGGGATTCCACCCAAGCAACGCAAAGAGTGGATTGGCGAGCTGATTGACGCCGTGCGCCTCAATCACCGCCGTGGTCACAAACTGGCACAGCTGTCGGGCGGTGAACAACAGCGCGTCGCCATTGCAATTGCTCTCGCCAATCGCCCCGCCCTGCTCCTGGGCGACGAGCCTACCGGTGAGCTCGACTCACAGACAGCCGAAATCGTCTTTAACATATTCCATGAGCTCAATCGGCGCTTTGCACTGACGGTCATCATCGTGTCACACGACCCCAACATTGCCCATTTCGTTAATCGTGTCGTGGCCATTCGCGACGGCAAAACGAGTAGCGAGACCTACAAGCGACCCAATGTCTCCAACGACACCACCACACCAGCCATCCTCGAAGAGTTGCACATGCTGGACTCGGCGGGACGCTTGCAGATCCCCAAGGAGCTCCGACAGCGCTACAACATTCGAGACCGCTTGGTGCTCGAAGAGCAAGAAGCAGGCATCTTTATCAAGCCACCCGAAGGTGACGCCCAAGCCGAGCTCGATGCAGACCGCGAGCGCCGTCTCACCGATGCGGATGCTCCACCCGAACTACGACCGAGTGCAATCGATCGCCTGATGGCGTCAGTCAGGAGACGGATTAAATGAGCAATACCACCACTGCGGTGCGTATCGTCGATGCGATGCGTGCCTACAACGTCAACAACGAACAGATTTTAGCGTTACGTGGCGTCAACATGACTATTACCCGTGGATCGTTTACCGCGTTCATGGGTCGTTCTGGCTCTGGTAAAACAACCCTGCTCAACATGATTGGTGGGCTCGACACCCCCACATCGGGGAGCATCGAGTTCCTCGGCAACGACCTGAGTAAACTCTCGCCCGATGAACTCACACTCATCCGCCGCAACCAGATTGGTTTCATCTTTCAGGCGTTTGCCTTGTTGCCCATTTTGTCAGCTTGGGAAAACGTGGAACTGCCATTGCGTATCCTCGGCATCAAATCTGGTGCCGAACGCCGGCAACGGGCGATCGAAGCACTGACACTGGTCGGTCTCGAAAAGTGGAGCGACCACCGTCCATCCGAAATGTCGGGTGGACAACAACAGCGCGTGGCTATTGCACGGGCGTTAGTCACCCGCCCACCAGTGCTCATCGCTGACGAACCAACAGGTGAGCTGGACTCCACCACTGGGCGCAATCTGCTCACCCTGATGCGCAATATCGTCAAACACGAAGGGGTGACCCTCATCATGGCCACCCACGACCAATCGGTGCATCAATATGCTGATGTCATCCATCACATGCGTGACGGGCAAGTCTACGAAACGGTGCAGGGTCAACCCGAACTCAGCGCCGAACCGTCCGCCTAACCAATAACACAAATTCCCCCAGGGCATGGTGCGCTGGGGGAATTTGTGTGTGTGGACCTTGTTTCCTGTATTTGAGCGAAAGTATGAACGCAACGGTACGTGTGGTACTTGGGGTAATCTATGTGGTAATCACCCTACTGTGGTGTGGTAGCATCACCCCCGCTAGCACAGTCCTGCTAGCACAGACGGTCACGCCACGCGCCCTGGTTGGTTTTGCTGGCGTCGAAACCACTCCCGATCAGCTGATATCGTTTCGCTGGAGTACCACCACCGCACAGATAACTGTGACCGCTCCACGGACACGTTTTGCAGTATTGTCGCTCTATGCGGCGAGTGCGCGAGCAGACACGCATACCACGATAGCGATACAGCAAACGGTTGTAGCCGCATTTCACCCTGTGGCGGGAAGTTTTCGCCACTATCACACACTCGTCGCAACCCCATACCAACCACACACAACCCTCACGCTCGACATCACCAATATCCCTGCCACCCACGTAGGTAATCGCACACTTGGCATCGCATTAGCGGCATTGCACTTCACCCCCGTGATGCCACGTCCATGGCAACTCCCCCCATTAACATGGCTAGTCATCATTGGATTGAGCGCATTGAGCATGGCAGCAGTGCAGTGGCGCTGGCACCTGTCACGAGTGACCTCCCTGGTGGTGTTAGCTAGTGCCAGTCTACTACCCTGGCTGATGATACAGTTCTCGCCATGGGACACAACCGTTTCTATTGGTGTATTTGGCTTCATCTGTGCACTCATCGTACTCATACAAATCGCACGAGACATCTATCACACATATCATTGGCATCTCCCAAAATATGCACTACCACCCGCATTAGGGCGCACACTCGTGGCAGTAATACTCATCATCGTGGCATGGGGTCTCATCCGCGTATGGCCAATCTACGCACAACGGGGCTGGTGGATGCAACTCATCTTTGTGGGCTTGATCATGCTGGGCACCGCCCTCAGCTGGCGGCCGCACATCGTGCGCCACCCGGGGGCACACCGGCTGATGCGCTGGATCATTCCCGTGGTTGGTGTGGCGTTTATCATCCTGTACCACTTCATCACACTCCGCCAACTCAACGGCGCCATGCTCTCTGATCTGCCATATCATCTCGACGATGCACGCTTGTACAGCACAGGACAGCGCTTGGTGCGCTACATGGTGTGGGTAGATGGCCAAGCCCAAGCCACCACTCGATTTTATGCCTTTAATTGGAATGCGCCCATTCCCCATCCCCTGTTGCATGCATCAACAGGGCTCATCGCCAGTATGATCCGTGACCGCTTCTTTTTGACCGCCTTTCCCATCACCCTCCTCATCTACCACTGTGTCAGCATGGTTATGTTGGCTGTCATTGTGCGGCGCTTTGCTGGACCGCGTGTGCACTGGACGTGGGTAGGAGCGGGTATGCTCAGTATTTTTGCCAGCACAGCGCTCTATTTCCCCGACATCAACCCCTTTCTCTACAAAGGGCAGGGGGGAAACATCATCGTGCACAACGCCACCACACTGGTGACGCGACCGGTCACATGGGCAGCGTTGTGGGTGGCTGCCATGGCGTTGGCACCACGCCACGCCACGCGGCGTACATACTGGATGATACTTGCCACCCTATTGGCTGTATTAGCCGCACTCGGTAAACCCAACGCACCGCTCGCATTTGTACCGGCTATGGTCGTCGTCATGCTTGGCACCTATATCGTGCACCGGTCTCCAGCACCCCAGTTGTGGTGGTGGATGCTCCCCATTGGCTGCGTGGTCGGGGTGCTCGCATACCAGTCCACCATTCGCAGCAATGGCGGCAATGATTTTGCTGTCGACATCTGGACAGTAGCCCGGATGAGTAGTCCACATCCCATTCTTTCCATGCTCCAGCTGACCGCACTGCCACTCACCACCCTCGGCGTGGCACGCTGGTTGTGGCGCGATCGATTTGTACAGGTATGTGTGGTGGCCTTTGTGGTTGCAGTGGCACAGTACTGGGTCTTTAGTGAGCCTGCCGATATGCAGGCCAACAACTTTGCCTGGGGGATGCGCATCATGATCCCAGCCTGCTATGCGATTGCCGTTGGGAGCCTGCTCCGCATGCTCCACCGTGCCCGCACACGCTGGACGACCAGTCTGCTCGTGGCATTAGCCACGGCACATGTGATCGCCGGTGTACTCTATATATGGCAAGTCACCATGCGTGACACCTATCTCTAATCAATCTGCTTGTGAATCTCAACACAAGTGGTATACTAGCGGGCGATGGTACCGAGAGGAGTCTGTTATGCACGAATCATCACTACCCACCCTTGCACCCACCAGTCGTGCTGTTCCGTTGTTTGCGTTTGTCGCGCTGGCGCTCCTCACCATGACGCCCGTGCTCCCGATTAGTGCCACGCTCATTGCCAGCTGTATGCTCTTTGCTATGATCGTCGCATGGGTCTATACCGCCCCGTTACGCTGGCCATCGGTCATTGCTGCAGTGGCGTGTGTGCCGCTGGTGCTGTGGCCTGATCTGCCCATCGGGCGCATCGCCGTGCTGCTTAGTGCCAGTTATCTGCTAGTCGTCAGCCTCATCCCCACCCCAACAGCCCAACACCTCGGTGGCAAACGCGCCCAAGCGCGCCAACGCCACAGCATCCTACTGGCAGGCACCGTCGCCGTGTTGGCGTTTGTTGATGTGGTCGGGTTGCTGGGGACGAACGGCTGTACGACATTGCCCCTATGTGGCGAAAACAGCCTCTTTGCCCAACTGCAAAACAGTCACCGCATCTACACGATCATCGCCAGCATCCTGGCGGCCATGACCATCGTGGCCACGGTGCGCACCTTTCCCACCCGCCTGCCGCGCATCCTCAGCTTCGGCTTGGCCGCGTTGATTGGCATCCAGGTGGTGGTGGGGATGTTGACCACCCAAGGCTGGCAGCTGAGTGCCACCCACAACCTGCTTAGCGCCTTGAGTTTGCTCACCGCCAGCCTGTTGCTGTTTGGCACACGGCGCCTGCCGTGGCCAGCGCAGGCTGCCGAGCCAGTGGCGAGCGCACCAGTTGGTGACGACATCGTGGGGCCGTATACCTGGCGCGAAAAACTCAAAGACTACGTCAGCCTGACCAAACCCGGCGTGATTTCGTTGCTGATTTTGACCACTATCACCAGCATGTACATCACCCCCGCCGGCAAACCCACACTAGCCTTGGTATTGTGGACGGCAGTGGGGGGCTGGTTGATGGCGGCGGCGTCACACGCATTCAACTGCTATCTCGACCGCGACATCGATGTGCTGATGGGCCGCACCGGCCGGCGCCCCATCCCCAGCGGGCGTATCCCGGGCTGGCACGCCATCGTGCTGGGGGTAGTATTGATGGTCGCCGCCACGCTGATTCTAGGATTGATGGCCAACTGGCTGACGGCGGCGTTGGCCTTTGCCGGGCTGATCTACTATGTGTTCATTTATACGATGTGGTTAAAACGGTCCTCGTTCAACAATATTGTCATTGGCGGCGGCGCCGGGGCCTTCCCACCACTGGTGGGGTGGGCCGCCGCCACGGGGAGTTTGACCCTGCCGTCGCTCTTTTTGTTTGCGATTATCTTTTACTGGACACCGCCACACTTCTGGGCGCTGGCGATTATCCGCTCCAAAGACTATGCCCGCGCAGGCGTGCCCATGCTGCCCGTAGTCGCCGGTGACGACGAGACGCGCCGCCAAATCGTGCTCTACACCATCTTGATGTTTATCGTGACCATCATGCCCACGCCGCTACAGATGCTGGGCATGGCGTATCTGGTGATGGCCAGCGTGTTGGGGATTATCTTTGCATACTACGCCGTGCGCCTCTACCAGCAGGGTACCACGCAATCGGCGTGGGGGCTGTACCGCTACTCACTGCTGTATTTGGCGTTGCTGTTTGGTGCGATGGTCATCGATCGCGTGTATTTTGTGTGACACATGCCTGCGCCGCCCGCCCCACGTCATGGCATCGGCGCACTGCGCCGGTGCGTAGGGACGCCATGAAATGACGCCCCTACGCTTTATTTGCGCATCATGATGGTGCAATAATCGACAATAATTTGGGCATCACGCATCAGCGCCGGTGCCTTCTTTTCCACAGAAAACACCGACATATGCGACCCTTGACGAAAAGATGCCACGGCGTTTCACGCCATGGCATGACGCGGGGGGAAACATGCCTGCGCCGCCCGCCCCACGTCATGGCATCGGCGCACCGCGCCGGTGCGTAGGAACGCCATGAAATGATGCCCCT
>JACCDO010941602.1_pt1 | contig 60487 bp, 56 predicted proteins | sample 7446101 | NCBI WGS metagenome assembly JACCDO01 (sample SAMN15323440, study PRJNA562643) | freshwater metagenome | isolation source: river surface water | place: USA:Blue River Watershed | collected 2017-08-16 | reverse complement strand
TAATACGTAAGACGTTATAGTTGGTGGCATAGACACGGACCTTAGCAGTCTTGGTACCTTCAACAGTTGCGTTGGATAAGACCAATTGAAGTGTGGCATTATCAATTCTGGAGAAGTTGCACGTGCCTGAAGGTTGGTGTTCTTCAGGGCGTAATGCGAATGAGTAAACGTTGATACCTTCATCAGGGGAACGAGTGTGGGCTTGGTATGGTTGGACCCATGAGAAGTATGAACCTTCGCGCTCAGAGAAGCGGTCTTGTCCGTTAAGTTGTAACTTGGCAGTGACAACAGGATTTAAACCCCAACAGTGCATGTCTATGGATGTTTCAGTTAATACGAATGTGCCTGCATCAGAAACACCTGAGTTATCAAGGTGTGATCCACCGTTCTCAAGAAGAGCAGCAATTGCGGTATCTGAAGCAATAGGAACAGATGGTCCGCCAAAGTTGACCTCATTGTAAGGGTTGGAAGGTCCGTGCCAGTAGCCAGTGAATCCATCAAATTCAGCAGCTGGTTGGTAATCTAAAGCACCTGCGTCTTGGAATAGACCACGGGCATCAATGAATGCGCGTGAGTCAGAAGCAATAGCTGCTGGACCACCAAAGGCATGGACTGCGTTTGGAAGGGCATCAATTGCATCAGTGTAGTTGAATGGTTGGGCACCTAATACCTTGAATAAAAGAGCATCACATGTTAAGGATGAGCAGTAATCAACGTTTTGATCAGGTTGAACAACCCAGATTAATTCCTTAACAGGGTGGTTGAAATTTAACTTAATCTTGTTACTGGATGAACCAACTGATTCATCACCAGTGAATTGTAATTGAGTGATTAAGTATTCGTGTGGGTTTTGTGCCATTCTGCGACGTTCGTCAGTGTCAAGGAAGACATAGTCAACGTATAAGGAAGCAGCAACTAAAGATTGGTTATAGGCAATAGTGGCTGGGACTGGGCGACCAACTGAGTATTGGCCTGATGATCCAGAGTATGGGGAGGTGTTGCAGTTTAATGTGGTAACAGCCCATAAGCACTCATCAATAGGTCTGATATCAAGGTTGATCTTGACTTCGTGGTATTGAAGAGCAATCAAAGGTAATGCCAAACCAGGGTTGGTACAGAACCAGAATTGAAGAGGAACGTATAATGTTGTTTCAGGTAAAGCGTTTCTTGGTGCGCAAACTTGACGAGGTGCTAAGGAATCACAAGGTGATTCAACATCAGAGAACGAAGGATCGGTGATGAAGGTTAATTGAGTTGTGTTACCAATCATCTTGAAGTATCCGCGTTGTTGTTCGGCAGTCATTGTAAGTTGGTTCCAGATGTGCATCCAATCACCGTATTGACGATCAATGCGTTGACCACCAATTTCAACTTCAACTTGGGCAACAAGTTGTTCACCAATGTAGTCTAACCAACGGGCATAGACACCAGTGTTTTCACCAGTTGAGTAGTTACCAAGTCCCATAAGTTGGTTGATTTCAGGAAGAGTGACTTGTAAGTAGGTGCGGTAAGCTAAGTCACCGTTTCTACTGATCACACATTGGACTCTTCGGCCGAAATCTGCTTGACCGTTAAATGTTTGTTCAATTGATTCAATTGCAAAGTTAGTGTATCTACGATAAGTAACTTTCCAGAAAGTAATTTGAGGATTACCAGTAAGGTAAACGTCTTGGGCGCCATAGGCTACAAGTTGCATTAATCCACCTCCCATTTTATACAATTGCTAAAGAAAAAAAATTTAGATTTTTATTAATTAATTAATTTATTAATAAAAATAATACAAAAAAATTTATTCAAAAAAAATAACTAGGCAATAAATCTACTTAGATCTAAATTGGTCTTCATAAATTTTAATAAATAAGAATCCTCTAGCACTTCTTTTTTCCCTTCGTGATTTTTAGTAAAAACATATGAATCATTTCGTTTTTTTACAGACCAACCTTGCTCTATTGAATTAAACACTAACATCATTTTTTGAAACTTTATTACATCTATTTTAACATTATCATTTTCTAAATCTTTTAAAGATTCTAAATTAATCTTAATATCCATTAATTAAATTCTAGAAAACATAAAAATAATTTAAACTATAAATTTTGTTTGTTGGATTATCTTATTATTTAATTTATATATTCATTTACTTGTGATTAATATGTGATTAACATGTGATTAACATGTCATTAACATGTCATTATGTAACATAATTAGAGAAAACGTATTGCGCATGATATTTTATATGGCTCATACAAAGATATGGTTTATAATTTATAGTAATTATATCAATTTTGAAAAATATATTTTCTCTATATTATAAATTAAATAAATAGCAGTATTTATTTAAAAGCGGATGCCGAATTTCAAGCCAAAAACTAATAAAAAAATCAAGTTTAATAAGAAGGCTTCTATTACATTAGACACAAAACATAAAGAGTTCATTAATGAATTCACAAAGGATGAATGTAATACTATTCCAGAGTTAAAAGTGGAGAGACTGAAATTAAAAGAAAAATTAAAGGATGAATATGAGACTTTGACTGTAGAACAACGACTTGATGTGGAAGATAAAATAACTGAATTGACAAACATGATTAAAGAAATAAAATCAAAAAAAAAAGAATATTATCTAGATAATTCTAAATTTATTTTTGAATATTTTGAAAATAAAAAAAATATATCTGATGGAGCAGTAAAACAGAGTAATACAAATAAAACAAAATTGGTGAACTCCTTTTTTAAAATTAAACAAGAAGAGGACACTAATAAAAGTGCTATAAATGAAAATAATATTGTTCAAAAATATCTGAGTAATATTGATGATGGTTTCTTAGATGTAAATGCCTATATTTGTCAAACAGATATATGTCAATTTTGTCATAAAGGCGAGTTGATTCCGTTAGAAGATGAAGGAGTATTGGTTTGTAATAGCTGTTCTAGAAGTATTCCATATTTGATAGAGAATGAAAAACCTTCTTATAAAGAACCTCCAAAAGAAGTATGTTTTTATGCATATAAAAGAATAAATCACTTTAAAGAGATTTTGGCTCAATTTCAGGGAAAGGAAACAACACAAATTCCACCTGAAGTTATTGAAAACATCAAACTTCAAATTAAAAAGGAGAGAATTGAAATATCACAAATTACAAACGCAAAAACGAAGGAAATATTAAAAAAACTAGGCTACAATAAATACTATGAACACATCCCATTTATTAAAGATAAATTGGGAATAAAGCCGCCTATCATGTCTCCTGAATTAGAAGAAACCTTGTGTAATTTGTTTATAGAATTACAATCGCCTTATTCTAAATTTTGTCCAGATGACAGAGTGAATTTCTTAAACTATTATTATACCGCATATAAACTGTGCGAATTATTGGGTGAAGAAAAATATTTACCGTTTTTCCCAATGTTAAAAGACAAGGAAAAACGTATTGAACAAGATGTAATATGGAAAAAGATTTGCGAAGAATTAGATTGGGAATTCATTCATACCATATGAAGAGCCTATTTATAATTTATATAAATTATATAAATTATATAAATTATATAAATTATATATATCAATGAATGAAGAAAATTTAAAAATAGTGCCGTACACAGCTACTTCTTTATCTATAGTTGGAAGGTTTATTTTTATGTTCTTACTGTACAAAAATAAAAGCACCAACACTTTATCATTGATTTTTTGCATTTTAAGTATTTTTTCTTCTGGTATGTGGATATACTATAGTGTTAAATTACACGATACTCCCATGATTTTTAGAAGCTCTACTGAAATTTCGCTGTTAACATTATCGTGTTTCTATATTATCAGAAATAAGATAATAAATTATCAAAATCAAATATTGCCTAGTTAAATTTTATTTTGGATTATTTTGGATTATTTTGGATTATATGGAAATAATTGTAATTCCCTAGTATTGTAAATAGAAAAATTAGGATCATATGAATTTGCGCCTACACCACTTCCGTAACAGGTTCCACCACTTTGTTTTTTATTACTTTTACTTTTTATTACGGATTTGCCTTTCAGGACGATTCTTCTTTTCTTTGTAGCTTTTCTTTTCTTCACGGTTTTTCTTTTCTTTGTAGCTGTTCTTTTTCGCACAGTTCTTCGTTTTTTACCACCTATTGACTCGTCCTCTATTGTAGTATTGAATGATTGGTCCGGTGATTGGTTTTGATTTACTGCCAAATCAGATAAATGTAAGGAAGACATGTCTGAACTGATAGACATATTTGATATATCATCTTTTGTAGTAATAGCCGATTTATTTGTCACATCAAAATCAAAACTTTCGTCTAATTCATGTTGATCGTCTTCAGAATCTGGTATAAACGATATATCTAACTCGTCGGTTTCTTCTATTTTTGGTTCTGTTCCAGCCTTCATTCTATGACGTGATCGTCGCATTTGTCTAGACTTATTTTGTGTTCGTTTTGCCATAATATATTAGATTTAGATTATAAATATATTTCTCTAAAATAGTTCTTTTTCAGTGTAATAATTTTCATTATAGTAAATAGATAATACATAAAGAAAGTGTAATATATTTTAATTTATTTTATAAAAATATATTTTGTAAAGAAAATATCAATTTACTTTTTTCGTCGTCACAAAATTCTTTGACAAATTATGATATCTTAAAAACCTCCTGGGAATTTTACCAAATTTGCACCAATACCAAAGCCAGCGCCTGATCTTGCGGTAGCTCCCATGGATGGAACATATGTATCAAGGATACTAAATGTAGCGGCGGCGGTTAAAGCAATTAAAACAATTTCCTCAATATTCAATGAGCGTTTAGGAATAGCATATGCTGCAATAGCTACCATTAAACCTTCAACCAAGTATTTAATGATTCTCTTAACAAGTTCACCAACGTTAATTAAACCGTTCATTATATTAAATAAAAAGAAAAAAATATATATATGCGATAAAAAACTTAAAATTAAATAATATATTTAACTAAATGGATTGTTCTAAAGATAATAATTCAAAGAAAACTGGGTTTGAGAGAAAAAATAACGGCGGGAAAATAAATCCTAAATATGTTGATTTATTAGAGGAGGATAAACAAATTGCTGGACAAAAATTTGTTTGCGTTTCATTTTGTTCTCCTGAAAAAATTTTAAAAGAAAAGGACTTGTTCTTTTTTGAAGAATTTCTAAAAAAATGGGAATTCAATAAATCTATGGAAAAGTTTGTTCAATTTTTAAATTTCATTTCCTTCAAATATAATGTATCTTTTAATGATATTTCTAATGATTTTAAAGATTTTGTAAAGGAGGAAAAGGAAAATTTGTCTAATAGCAATATGCAAGACGAATATAAGACCTTTATAGATAATAATGAAGAAGAAATTCAAAAAAAATTTGACATTTTACACAATTTCCAAACAAGCACTAGAGGGTTAAAAATTCGCGGGTCTTATCCTACGCAAGAAGAAGCTGAGTTGAGATGTAAAATGTTGCGCGAAATAGATCCTAATCATGATGTGTATGTTGGACCTGTTGGTATGTGGATGCCATGGGACCCAGAGGCTTATAAAACCGGTCGCGTAGAATATATGGAAGAAGAATTAAATCAATTGATGCATGAAAAACAAAAGAATGAAACAAACGCAAAAACCGCGTTTGAACAACGTGTAAAAGAGACAAAACAAAAGGCGATTGAAGAAAATATCAAGATTGCCGAGAAATCAGGAAATGCTTTAACCCAAACTATTGATGAACAAGGCAACTTGGTTGGTGTGAATAACGTAAATACGCAAGAGTCTGTATTAAAAGAGCATGAAAACATTTCAACCGCTGATATATGTATGGAATTATTTGAAGGTGAGAATATTGTAACCGGAAAAACTGATAATGGTCAAAGCCAATTAGTCAGCGGACCATTTTCTAACAAAAAGGATTAAAATTTCTAATAAATATATTAGAAAAGGATTCATAAATATAATAAAACAGTTATTTATTATATTTATTGTATTTATTTTATTATATTTATTTTATTAAGTGAGACCATAGAATGAAGTATTGATTGAAGAATATTTAATAAACTGTATTGAATTGTTTTTCATAAAAATCCTGGTTTGATTTATATATTTTATTTATATAGGGATTTGTTTCAATTAACGTTTTAATTTTTACAACTAGTGGTTTTGCTTTGGGTCTGTCAAAATAATATAAAGAAACAAACAAGTTAAATAAAAATTTAAAATATAGTTCATAATCAATTTCAATTTCATAATTTTCATATTGTTTTAAAGCTTTTGAGCAACAATCAATACATTCCTTATAATATCCATGATTCAAATAATTGTTTGAAATATATAAAACATAATCTAGACCAACATTTATATTGATAAAATTATTTAATATATGCTGGTAATCACCATATGATCTTTCTATTTCATTATAATACTTGTCCAGTATTTCAAGGTAAAACATTTCTTCACCATGACCATATCCATGTAGAGTGTGTTTTATAAATATGTTATTTAATTCATTTAAAATTTTAATCCCTACGGTTTTCCCAGTTATAAATAAACATCCGCAAACAACCCATCTATATTTGCTATAATATTCGCGTAATCTTTCTGGTTTAATTAAATCTTTATTACATACATTTAATATTTGTAAATGGAATTTGTTTTCAGAACAACTATTTAAAATACTCAAAAGCATATTATTTTTGTAGTTAGTACATATTTTTGAAAAATTTTCTCCAATATTTGCGTCTATCCAGCCAAATTTTTTAGTATTAAATGGATTTAATTTAATTGATTTTAAAACTAATTCAAATTTGCTACAACATACAATGTGACTTTCAGCGCATGTTCGTTCATCTTTTGTTGGATGATATTTCAAACGGTTTTTTTTTACAATTTTTGTAAACTTGAAGGTTTCTAATTTTTCAACATCTGTTATAATGTAATGTGTTAAATTTTCTAAATGATGTTCATTTCTTTTATTTCTAATGAATTCATATAAATTTTGATCTGTAAATATAATCAAATAACAAGGGACTTCTAATAACGCCGTCATTTTATTTAAAGAATCGTTAAAACTTCTTGAATGTTTATTGTATTTTGTTAAATCAAAACATGCTGTTACTAATGTACAGTCAGGTACCATTTCATTTAATTATATCTATTTTTTAAGTAATAATTGATATTACAATTTAAAAATAATTATATGTTTAAATTTACAAATGCGTATTTGTTATATTATTTCAACATGTGATAAATATTTGGAAACAAGAGTTAAGTATCAAACAAAATATATGTTAAAAAATGTTGACAAAAATGATATTTATTTTTTATCATCAAAACCAAATATTGATAAAAGACAATTTGGATGGAATTGTATGGATGATACTCAAACGATTACGTGGAAATATATTCATTTTATTTATAACATGGATATTCCTAATTACGATTGGTATATATTTATTGACGATGATACATTTGTTTTTGAAAGCAGACTTAAAAATTTCTTATCCAAATATAATTCAAACGAATCTTATTATATTGGTAAAGAATGTCCTCAAATTAAAGAGGAGTTTTGTGTTTATATGTCTGGAGGAGCTGGATATGCGATTTCTAATAAATTATACAAACTTCTTACTGATTATATAAAAAAAATAGGTGTTAACGAAGCATATTATCCATTGATTAATTTAAAAGAACAATGGTGTGATGATTTATGTGTTGGTATATGGGTTAATAAATTAAAAGAAGAAAGTGTAATAAATCAAATACATAGCAATTTATTTCATACAAGACTACACAAAAACGATGTTTCACTCAATGAATCAATCACATTTCATAAGGTTGTTGATGAAGAACATTATATTTTTTATTCATCCATTTCTGATAAAGAAAATAAATATGAAAATAATTCTGACTCTAACGTTAATACTCATGATACTACTGATAATAATAAAAATACTACTGACCATACTACTAACAATACTAACAATACTAACAATACTAACAATACTACTGATAATACTAACAATACTACTGATAATACTACTGACAATACTGACCATACAGATACAGTTTTTGCTTTAATAGCAGACCAAAAATATTTTAATAAAGCTAAAAGAAGCATAATTGATTTAAGAAGCAAAGGTAATTGGAAAGGATGTATAGTGCTAATAACATTAGATTTTGATTTAAATGAAAACTTTAAGAGTTTTTATAACATTACAGAAGCAAAATTTCCTACAATAGATAAATCAGAACTTCTTAGAAAAATAGGCAGCACTGGTTTTACAAATAATCCCGACAAGAGGGAATTGAATAAATTAAATCAATGGGAAAAATTACACATATTTGACGATTATTTTTTGAAATGGTGTCGTGTAATATTTTTAGACGCAGGCTTACGTGTTTTAGATGATGTAAAATATTTACTTGAATTAGAATACAAAGATAGGATATTGGCTCCCAAAGATGGTAAATTATATGAGGACCAAGAGTTTGATTGTCAAATAAGTTATGATAACCTAGAACTAATTCAAACTTTTAAAACAGAATTTGGAGAAGAAATTGTAAAATCAAATTATATGTTAAATTGTATATGGATTTATGATACAAATATACTAAAATTATGTGATAAAAATCAGTTGATTGAAGCTATGAATAAATATACTTTTTGTAAAAATAATGAAATGGTAATAATGAATATAATGTTTCATTTTAAATACCATTTATGGGAACGTTTTCCAATAATGGCATCTAATGGTAAAATTTTATTTGACTGGTCTGAATTAAATAACCCAAACACAGTGTGGAGCGACTATTGTTACATAAAATACCCGGCAACCATTTCTTTTGAGGATTGTTAACTATTTTATACACCTTTGAAATAACTGACTTATAATATGTTATGTAAATATAAAATATTATATGTGTATTATGAGGTAATCTTTACCATTTATTTGCTTTTTTAACACTAATTCTAGGACCACCACCGCGTTTTTTTGCCGCATTAGGGTCATATTGTTCTTCTTCATCCTCATCTTTAAGTCCTTTGGATAATTCCCAGAATTCTTTAGAACCTAATTTAAAATCACCGTGTTCATCAGCCTTGTACCAAAAAACTTGGTCGTGTAATTTGTTAGATTTAGAGTTATTGTTTATAACCAAACATTCGTAATTTTCTGTACATTGATCCATGACTTGACAAAATGATTCAAATGTCGGAAACATTCCTGCGTAATTTTCGTATATTCTTTTTCTATTGGCAATGTAATTTTCTCTAAGAATAAAGACATAATCTATATTCGTGCGCAGAGTTGGAGGAATACCTAATGGATATTGCATTGTAATCACCAACATAACCTTCCAGTGTCTTCCATTCATGAATAAAAGTCGCATCATTTTGTCGCGAGACCAGGTATTGTCATACAAACAATCATCTAAAATAACAAACGCACGCGGATCAATTGTGCTACGTTTATAGGTTTCCATTTCTTTTTTAATTTGTTTCAAAACTGTGCGCTGTCTTTTTAAAATATTTTCAATAATTGCCGTATTATATTCATTATGAACAAATAATTTTGGAACCATTTTTCCATAAAATCCGTTTCCTTCTTCAGTCCCAGATATTACAGTCCCTATTGGTATTTCTTGTTGATAATAAAGTAGATCTCTTACCAAAAAAGATTTGCCTGTATCTCTCTTTCCGATTAATACAACAACAGGTCCTTTGTTCTCATTTGGTTTAAAACTTATACTTTTCATGTCAAATTTTTTCAGTTCTAAAGTCATTATTATTTAAAATAGAAATTAATTTTTATTAATTTAAACGTATTATAAATGTCCGTCTTTTTAATTTAACAATAAACTCAAATAATAAGTTAAAAACTTGTATAAATTTTATATTAATTAGCTAAAGCATGGTATTTGTTAACTATCAAAAAAGAAAGAACAATGAACTTTTTAAAAGTTTAGAAGAACCCACGACTCTTTTTCTCTCTAATGCCCAAAACTATATTCCGATTTATTCTAGATTTTTTGCCTTGAACGACACCAATTTTAATAGCATAAATTTAAATCATAAATGGTATATTTCTAATATTGATAAAAATAACAACGAAGAAACCGACAATTTCAACTTGTATACTTGTAAATTGAATAATATTACAAATGAAAAGGTAAAACATAAAGAAGTATTTTTTAAATTAGCTCCTTTATTAGATCCATATAAATATTTAATAGGAAAATACAACGTGAATGATGAGAAAATATTCAATTTGCCCAAATTAAACTCCACAGTAAATGAATGCCATCCAAAAATGTTGGACACAAATAATTCAGCATATGTAGACGGCCTATTTGTATATTTAACTAGTAGTTTATTGTATAGACACAAGTTTATTCATGGCGTGGATTATTATGGATCATTTTTAGGTTTAAAAAATAATTTTATGGTTAATGTTTTTGACGATATAGACCATTTAAATAACTCTGATTTTTTTAATAATAATAAAAATAAATTATTTCAAATTGAAGATTATGAACATTTTTTTCAAGTAGACAAAACTACAAAAAAACCAATTGTTATAGAACATAATAGTAGTGTAAAATCAATGTTATCTATACAGTCGGTTGATAATGAAATATTTGAAGGTGTTTTTGAAGATAATGCCAAGCATGATATAAACGAAGCAGACGAAGCAGACGAATTAAATGAATTAGTAGATTTAAATACTTTACAAGAACCGGTGTTTTCTAATGAAAATAATCAACAAGTTACACTAAAATCTAACTCGTCGTGTTCATCTCGTTCCTCTTATACGGATGATGACGATCTAAGTATTGAATGCGAAAATTGCGGAGAAATAGATAATTTACATGATAATGAATGTAGTGGAGATGATATTGAAAATAGCGAAGACGATCATGACATTAATAATGATTCGGAAAATGAAATGTCTAATTCAGAAGAAAGTTCATATGAGGATGAAACGTTATACGCAACCATTCCAAAATTCCCAGTTCAAGTAATTGGTATGGAATATTGTGAAAATACATTTGATGATTTAATATTAAACGAAGATTTAAAAAAAGAGGAATGGTTGTCGGCATTTATGCAAATAATAATGATACTAATTACATATCAAAAAGCATTTGGGTTTACACACAATGATTTACACACCAATAATGTTATGTATAATCATACGGATAAAAAATATATTTTTTATTGCTACAAAAAGAAATATTACAAAGTTCCTACATTTGGTCGCATTTTTAAAATCATAGATTTTGGTAGAAGTATTTATAAATTTGAAAATAAGTTATTCTGCAGCGATAGTTTCCAAGTGGGTGGTGATGCCGCAACACAATACAACACAGAGCCTTATTTAAATGACATGAAACCTAGATTAGAACCCAATTTCAGTTTTGATTTATGTAGATTAGCTTGTTCTATTTTTGATTATGTTATTGAAGACTTTGAAGAAGTAAGAGACATTAGTAAATGTAGTGACCCAATTAAACGTTTAATCGTTGAATGGTGTTTAGATGATAAAGGTATAAATATGTTGTATAAAAACAACGGTGTAGATCGATATCCGGATTTTAAGTTATATAAAATGATTGCTCGTTGTGTTCACAATCATATTCCTCAGGCACAATTAGAGCGCCCAGAATTTGACGCGTTTTCAAAATTTAAAGGGGAAGTCCCAGATGATGTTATTAATATTGATAATATTCCAAATTATATGTAATGTAATTGGATGAGCATAATTGGATGAGCATAATTGTATGAGCATAATTGTATGAGCATAATTGTATGAGCATAAATCTGGCGCATTTTATACTCATGCTGAAATATTTAGTGGAATCAATACTTTTTGTGGTTATTTCATAATACAAATATATTTTATATATTATGAACAATTTTGGATTTATTATTACCAGACATGTTAATTCTGAAAAAACAAATAGATATTGGAATCAATCTATAAAATTACTCAGAAAATTGTACCCAGAGAGAAAAATTATAATTATTGATGACAATAGTAACCAAGACTTTGTTAAACCGGACTACGAATACAATAATGTTCAAATTATAAAATCAGAATTTCCTGGTAGAGGTGAATTACTACCTTATTATTATTATATTAAAAATAAATTTTTTGATAACGCTGTCATATTACACGATAGTGTATTTTTTCACAAAAAGTTTCGCTTTGATAAGCTGAATGATGTTAAGGTTTTGCCTTTATGGCATTTTATTTCTGATAACGAGAATGTAGAAAATTCAACCCGTATATTAAGTATTTTATCTAATTCATTTGTTTTACATGAAAAGTTAAAAAACACTGTTAAAATAGGTATGCCAGAGGATATTTGGTATGGATGTTTTGGTGTTCAATCATATATTAACCATGATTTTCTTTTACATATAGAGAGAAAATATAGTATTACAAATATGTTGCGAAATGTAACATGTAGATCAGATAGATGTTGTTTGGAAAGAATAATGGGATGTATTTTTTATAATGAATATCCAAAAATTTTAAAAATAAGATCTTTATTTGGAAATATTGCCAAGCATTATGAATGGAGAATTTACACATTTGATAAATACACGAGTCACTTAAAAAACGGCACTATACCACACAGTGCAATAAAAGTATGGACGGGAAGGTAATTCACCCCTTTTGGTATATTTTGGTATATTTAATTCCGCATATAAAAATTTTTATATCTAAATAATATAAGAAATGACTAAAAAAAATATTAAAAAAACAAAAAAAACAAAAACGTTAAGGAATAAAAAGCGTTTGAAAAACAGAAAATCTTTAACAAATAGAATCACTTTAACAAATAGAATCACTTTAAAAAATACGAAAGTGTCATTCGTTACACAAAATAATCGTAACCGTACTAAAAAAGGCGGTTTCTATTCATTTTTTAAAAAAGGTCCGTCTCAAGAAAAAACAAACGAATTCGTAGAATTATTTACTAGATATATGAACGGTATAATACGCTTACAAAAATCTAATAAGCCAAAAATAGAGAAACAAAAACAATTGTATGATAAAATAAACGAAATTATAAATTATATAAATACCAATACAGATAATGTAGATAAAAACATACGCATAAGCAATGAAAATTTTGATATAAGAGGCCTTCCTATTTATATTGTAGGACGTATTGTGGAGAAAAAAACACATAGAGATATGTTGATAGACAGTTTAAAAAACAAAGGTTTTAATTATAATACTACGTCACTCAATTCAATAGTAGATAGGGCAGAACAAGGTAGAAATAAGGTTACTCAACCAAATGTTGAATCACAGTCAGAAATTACTGAAGCTGAGCTTCCGGTTGTTGAAGCGGATTCTATTGTTACTGAAGTTAAACTTCCAGTAAAAGAGTCTACTAGTGAAGCGAACCCAAATAATAGTGAATTACTTAAAAATATTTTAAAACAGAAAAAAGCTAGGGAAATTGAAGAAAAACGAATATTTGACGAAGAACAAAAAAAAATGAAGCAAACTATAGAAGATACCAAAAATCGGATAAAACTTGCGGAAGAAACTAAAAAAAAGGAACTACAAAAAACATCTGAAATAAATATCGCCGCCATTAAAAAAAAACAACAGCAGCTACAAGAACCACAACCAATACTTAAAGCGCTACCAAAAATAGCACCAATAACTGTAATACCAATACAACCTACTGCGGCAGAAATAAACGAGGAAAAACAAGATATGGCACAAATAAAAGCTGCGGAAGATAATGACAAAAATTTATTATTGTTAGTAGATGACCAACCAAACACTCGTGATATTGTAATTCAAGATTCACCAATAGAACCTCAAAATAACGAAGAACCCTTAATTGAAATACAAAAAGCGTTTCCGCCGCCCGCAGTTGAACAAAAATTAACAGAACAACCAAATACCACAACAGTTACTATAATAAAACATAAACCATATGACTTAAATTCACTCCCACAATACTGGCTAAAATATTTCCCGCCAAACATGTTATACACACTTCGCGATTTTATGTTATACATGTTAAATAACACTCCATATTTATATCAAATCACTGATATATCCTTCCCAGCCTTAAAGATAAGTAAACAAGATAACAAATATATAGATTCTTTAATGAATGATAAAGATATACCCCTTGATAAAAAGGACGATTACATAATAGTTTATGAAAATAAATTACAAACACATATACGATTTATATTATTATACCTTGGAATAATGAGTAATATATTGTTAAAATATAGTCATTGTTATTTAGTAATTAAAGGAGGAAAGGCAATACAAATGAACTGTTCAATACCTTATGAAAGTAATGATATTGATATATTGATTATATCTAAATTTGATAATGTAAATAAACAAGAAATGGCACTAGAAGTTAGTAAATTATTGGGATGGATTGTATCACAACAAAAAATATTAAATAAGATGTCAATTATAGAGTTTGACAGATTGGAACAGCCCCTAATCAAAATTAGTATATTAACTAAATACGGATTTCAAGCGATAGTTGACATAGGGTATAACGACCCCAAAGATGAGATTAAATCATATTACGATACATCAAGTTTATCAATAATAGGTAATTATTTACCTTTTACATATATAATGAATGGGCAGCGATTAATAATAACATATGACATAATGTTTATCTCACAATCACTTGGACAATTGATAGAAGAAAAAATTTATTTTTACATAAAATATGCCATATTAAAAAAATATACAACTGAAGATAACGCGGAATTTTTTATTCCAAAAATTATTAAATCTCTTGAAACATTGCTAACGTGCACCAATATTAATACTAGTAATGAGCAAATATATAGAATTGTGAATAAAGTAAAAACTGAAAAGGAACAGTATTTAAAGGGTATTGAAAATATACCTACCAAAAAAATTGTAGATGAATTAATAATGTTGATAAATAATTACATCTCCAAAAAACAAGGTAAAAAGTAATTATCAATTCTTTTCATTATCATGAAATGAAAAGAATTTTACATATGAAAATTAAAAACCCGGGTTATCTGTGAAAACTGGTGTTATAACATTTCCTACAGATCCGCCTTTTAACAATGGATTAATTTGACCCAATATAAAATAACCAAAAACTACACTAAAATAAACCAATAATGAGTCTCTAATCAACAGCTTCAACGGTTTATTCTCTTTTTCTATAAATCTCATTTCAATAAATTTTGAAATTAAAAATATAATTGAAATTATAGCGGCAGTGACAAAAATGTTTTCCATTAAAATAATATAGCAGTTTCTTATTTATCATTAAACGCAAAATAAAGTCTAATCCAAAACTTCTATTTCTTCATCCATTATTAAATCAGGTAATAATTCAATTTGAGGTTCTACAATATTATGAACTTCTAAGTCATCCAAAGTAAATGATTGTTCGGAAATATTTAATTTATCTTGTTCGTCATCATCATCATCATTTTCCATTCGCCTTTGTAGAGCACGTTTTTCACTAATTTCTTCTAAATGAGGAATAGATTTTGACACAACAACATTTGATATTGTTCCGTCATTATTTCTAATAGAATCTATTTCATTAAAACTTAAACTTTGTCTGATTGGTTCGGATCTAGCAGCTCCTTGTGCTACAGCATTCTGACTAGGCTCTACAATCGGCTCTTCAATGATCTGCTCTTTGACTTCTTCTACTACATCTTCTTCAGTAGTTTCATCCATATATGCCTTCAAAATGGCTTCTACAGGAATACTTTCTCTTAATGTGTTTAATATACATTCCTGAACAATAATCTCCAACTCTCTATAATTTTTTTGCATTTGTAATGGTTGAACATTTACTTCAAATAAATAGACATTTTTATAAACCTTTCTTGCGACATTTATATATGTCTTGTGTATAAAATCGTCTAGTTTTGGAATATTAATATCTATCTTCTTTTGTTTCTGACCAACACGCATGGCAGTCAAAACCTTTAATTGTATAATATGAACACATGTCACCAAATCTTCTAAATAATTACAGCCAGATTTTTCGCATATACGTTTTCTTTCAGTTTCAATTATTTGACCGTTCCATTTTGGTATTCTTGAAATTAAATTTTGAAAGGTCATTAAATACTTATCGTTTTCACCGTTTTCTTTACAAAGCTTAATTGATTCATCTAAAATTGATTTGTAACCATCAATGACCAAAGGTGTTAAAATTGTAACTAAACGTGACCCCCATTCGTTTTTTGATTCGTGAAGAGCGCTAACATTGAAATCATCCATTTTACATAAAACTAATATTTTCTAAAGATAGTTCTGAACTTAAAAAGACAAAGTTTAAAATAAATAATATTAATAATTTTTCGTTTCTAAATTCTTTCCTCACGCGATTGAAGCATATTAATAGCTCATATCTCTTTTCCGACGATAACATATTTTCTAAAAATCTAGAATTTTCTAATAAATTCATTATATCTAATGCACTGTAAGATTTCTCGTATAACTTTACACTTATACTCATCAAATTTTCAATAGTAGTTTTTTTATTAATTGTTTTCAATAATTCCTTCTTTAACCATTCTTGACGTTGGGTTTTAACATCCTTCATTTTAAACACTTCATTTAAATTGTATTGGTATAAATTAATAATATCTCCATTGATTACCGGTTCTGGGACATATATTTCACAAAAACGAGATAATATGGGTTTCATCAAATTATATTTATCTTCGGCAATAATAAAAAAACGAGTATTATGACTAAACAACTCAATACATCTGCGTAAGGCTGATTGTGCGTCCATAGTTAATTTATCCGCGTTCAACAATATGATACTTTTAAAAATATTCCCCCCATTAGAATTTATATGTGTTTTGGCAAAAAATTTTAATTCTTCTCTTATAAATTTAATTCCTTTACCATGTGAACAATTTACATACATTACAAATGATTTAATTTTTTCACGATCGTGTTCATAAATATTATGAATAAATTCGCTTACGATTGTTCGTTTCCCACTCCCGGATGGTCCGTGAAATAGTATATTTGGTATTTTATGTATTTCATGAAAATAATTTAATTTATTTTTAATAGATTGATGTATTTGTAATGACATAAACTTATTATATTAATGTTGCGTGTTTTTATATTTTAATATAACGTAATTAATAAAATATAAATTCTTTTAATTTATATACGAATAAATTTTACGTATTTTTCATTATGTAATTACATAACGATTTATAATATAGTTCATATGATAAATTTTGAGCAATATTATGTTTGTCCATTGTAACAGAACACCCTCCGCTATCTAATGATGAAACATCAAAATCAATTATGTTTCGGTCTAGTGCGCTATGAATTATGCTTTCTACATCATTTTCTCTGCCTGTTTTAACATGTAAGTGTAGAGATAATTTATGAATTGGCACTAAACCAAAATGTTTACATGTATCTATGATATATTCAAAATCTTCTAGTAACAAAGTCCCGCAAGTATCTGACAAACAAATGTTATCTATTTTCATATTGTTAAATTTTAATATTCTATTAATTATAACATCACTATCAATTTTACCTTCAATGGGACATGAATTTATACAAGAAACATATAATTTCACAACTGGGGACACTTTTCTATTTGAATTATTATCTAACTCATATAACATTGTTTCTATATCTTTATCAGACTGTTCTAAAGTCATCTTTGTATTTTTCATTTGAAAACTATTAGAAACTGAAGTTATAAATGAAAAATGATTTGCATTTGAGTCATTTATAATTTTTTTTAAATATTTGTTATTCGGTATCAGTAAGTATTTATTATGTTCTTCACAAGGATCGCCATTTTTAAGACACTGTTTTTTAAAATTATTTATAAAATTAAATATTTCAATACTATCTTTAAATATTGGCAATACTTTTTCAGATACAATAGAACCAACTTCTATGTTCAATGGTTTATAATTAAACATTATGTTATGATATATTTTTAATTTTGTATTTGAATTAAATTCGGTTTCTTTATCCTTTGTTACAGCTTGTAAACCATCTCTTAATGTTACGTCAAAGGGGATTGGTTCTCCTAGTTCAAAATAAAATTTTTCATATTTTTTATTCGTTGAACACCAATTTCTAAAAGAGTTTGCGCATTTAGGGTATACATATTTGGTTAACATTATAGACCTTACTTATATTATTATATAAATTTCTTTAATTTGTTTTATATCTTTTTATTTTCTACCAATTCACAGAAAGATATAAAAGTTAAGAATATATATTATACACCTTTGAACATTTAACTTCGCACAAAAATGTCTAATTATACATTTGTGAAAAGTGTAACATTTTATACTGATGTAGTCAATGAATGTGTATATGGATTTTGACGGAACGCATTTAATATATCAGGTTGTATGCGATCACAACCAGCACATTCGTTGTAATATTGCGGCGCTCTAATTGCTCCATAAGTTTGTGCTGATGGTGGTAATCCAGACAATCTAGAAAATGCCGGATTCACGCGTCCATCTAAACGGTCTGAATCAGCCTTGATAGTAGTCAAATTCATTTGTTGATTAAATATTTGAGTTCCACCTTGGTTTGGTCTGTTCATTATAGTTTGCGACTTGATATCATTGTTATGTTGTCTATAAGCGGCTTCATAGCTCATATCACCATATCCAGTCGCATATCCACCAGCAGCTGTATAATATTCGCAACTGGTAGTATCTCTCTGGGTATTATCTGGAGCGGTGTAATTATTTACATAAATACTTTCTTTTTGATTATTAATATTGAAATTTTGAGCATGTAATGTGGTTTCCTTAATGGTAGTAGGTGTGGCATCTTGTGGATTATATACATATCCCTTAGAAATTGATTGGGCACCTTCTCCATAAATACGAACATTGTTAATGGTTTCGTCTTTACGAGTTGGTTTTAGAATATCCATTAATGGCGCAATAACCGCACCAATGGCTCCGCCAAAACCACTTCTTAATGTGTCTGGTTGATTTACAGTGGAACGATGATTTTCATAATTGGTATGACTTCTTAAAAAATTGTCCTTGTCAGTGTGATCTCCGCGTCCAACAGCGCGCGAATGATTCACTCCGCCTGACAAAGGTTGGTGTCTTTTTGATGGTTCAAAATTTTCTGGAGCGGTTGCGGCCTTTACCTCAACAGAGCCGGCAGGACCCATATAATCAACCACTACATCATTACGACGAATTACACCCATTTCTTGAATAGGTCTTAGTGTTTCACCTTTTTCTGCGCCTGTTGTAGTTAACCAACGGTCCTGGGTATTGATAAAAAATGTATCAGGACGTTGCTTTTCAACACGACCAAGCATTTGAGTAGATGGTGCGGTCTTAATAAAAGAATAAGCAGGACCTTCGTGATTCGTTAATTCATACTCCAATTTTGGATTCGTGTTTACTCTTAGTTCGTCTACGGTTTTTGGTAACCATTTATCACGTGCTTCCATACCGGAATTGAAACCATTACTACCGTTTATTCCATAACCTTGGTCTAAACCTGGACCTACTGTAATAGAATCAAATGGTTTTACATTGTTATTTTTCATACCAGGGTTAACACGAGATTGATAAAAATCGCTTTGATTAGGCATGCCATATGCCCATTGCATATTTTCTTCTGGTTTAAATAATGGCGCCTGCTCAATTTTCTTAATTACTTGTGAACCAGAACCTACCATATTGTCTAATACCGATTCATTGATATCAATATCATATGTGCGACCTTTTACTTTTCCACCATTGAATGGAACCATGTTATTATGTTTGAACTGGTCAGACTTCAAATAGTTGCCTGATAATGAATAAACATCTTGAATTGTTTTGCTTACTGGAACATGATTTCGCACTTTTTGTTCGTATAAGTTTTGATTGAAATATTTATCAGTAGCAACATTTGGATTTGGATATTCCTGAACAGTATCTGTTAATTGATTAATATTTGTTACGGGATAGTTTTGAGGAGGAATATTTGTATTTGGTAGATAATTATCAGTTTTAACAGCTAAATTACTTCTTATTCCCATATTGGTAAAATTTTCTTGTCGCTGTTGTCTTATTTCTCTTTTAGTGCAATTTTCATTTGTTTGATTTGATACTACATACATACCGCCTAATGCTATTAAAGGTATTGCTATTTCCATATTTATATATATAGAGTATTATATTTTTATTCACACATAAATCCACTTTTTAAAAAAGTGGAGCAAAATATTTTTACTAAAACTAATATTTTTCACTTTTTTAAAAAGCATTTTCCTCTGATTTGATCAACTTTTTTAAAGTTGTTGACAAGAATTTGTTTGTTGGCAAGTTGTTGGACCTCCTGCGTAATTACCTTTGATTAGATTATAACTGGTAGGTAATAAATTTTTTGTTTCATTTACCACACAATCTCTCTTTGGTGTAAAATTATCTTTTTCTATAATTCTAGTGTTCAAATTATTTTGAAAAGGTAAACATGTATTTGCTTGAGGATTTAATGGAGGGTATTGCCAATCTACTTGTTCTAAATCACGATACCACCATGCTGGATTAGTTGCCCTTGATTGTTCGGTAAATAAATTATTACATGTAGGGTATTGAATTGCTTCATTCGGAACATTATATGTTTTATAATTATCTTTTCCTAAACAATCTCTACCGATTTGTCTATTCACACCTCGCAAATCACTTTCTAAATTGATAGTATTTGTTCGTAAATTTGCTCCCCATTTTTGTATAATAATTTGCGGGTCTTCCATATAGCAAGGGTTTGCGCCATTACCGGGAACATTTAAAATCCATCTGCCTGGGTCTGTTGCCTGTTGTAATGATTTTTTAGTTCTAGCATCGTCATATTTAAATCTGGTAAAAGCCATTTATATTTTATATATATTTAAAATATATTTTAAATAAAATTAAAATTAATTACATAAAGATAATGTCATAAAATAAAATAATATGGAATTAATATCCCAAACCCCCACGTTATGTTTAAATATGATTGTTAAAAATGAAAGTAAAATAATTACAAGACTCTTTGATTCTGTTTCGCCAATTATAGATTCTTATTGTATTTGTGATACTGGTTCAACGGATGACACTGTGAAAATTATCACAGAATATTTTGAAAAAAAGGGTATTCCTGGTAAAATTGTAACAGAACCTTTTAAAAATTTTTGTCATAACCGAAACTTTGCCATGAAAGCATGTGTAGGTATGTCTGATTATATATTATTATTAGATGCCGACATGTGTCTGGAAGCAAAAAATTTTAATAAAAACGTCTTAAATAGCGCGGATAGTTTCTATATTCTTCAAGGAAACGATGCGTTTTATTATCAAAATATGAGAATTGTAAAAAATAATGGTTCATACAGTTACACTGGAGTTACACACGAATATATTAACACTCCGCCAAACAATAAAACGTTTGGTTTTGATAAAAAAGATTTATTTATTAGAGATTTTGGTGATGGTGGTTCTAAACACGATAAATTTGAAAGGGATATTAGATTATTATTGGATGGATTAAAAGAAGAACCCAAAAATGAGAGATATTATTTTTATTTGGCAAATAGTTATCACGATTCTGGTAGATTTGGTGAAGCTATATGCGCATATAAGAAAAGGATTGAATTAGGTGGGTGGAAAGAAGAAGTGTGGTATAGTTATTATAGAATTGGGTTGTGTTTTAAAAATATGGGGAAAATGAATGACGCAATACAATATTGGATGGAAGGGTTCCAAATTTATCCAGAACGTCTAGAAGGAATATACGAGATTGTTCGTCATTATAGAATAACTTCAAAACCAAAACTGGCTCACATGTTTTATAAAGAAGCAAGACAAATCTTGGAATTAAATCATAATAGAAATAATTATTTATTCCTTCACGATGATATATATACATCACGGTTATATTACGAGTTTACAGTGTTTGCTGCGTATGCAGGGATAAAAAACATCAATGATGAAGTAGTAAAAGTATTAAATAATTCTATGAACGATTCTGAAACACATAATATGATACAAAATATGAAATTTTATAAAGATATTTTAATTCAAAAATCCAAAATTGTTTTTGACACCAATTTTGTTTCCAACATTAATAATGAAAATGTCCCGTTAATATCCTCTTCTAGTTGTTTAATACCGAATAAAAACAATGATAGTTATCATATGAATATAAGATTTGTAAATTATTCTATAACTGAACAAGGAAATTATTTAAATTGCGATAAATATATTATAACAGTTAATAAGTATATTGAAATAGACAAGTCTTTTAATCTTATAAATGAAAAATGGATGGAATTATTATTTGATAATAGAAGATATATAGGTATTGAAGACGTTAGAATTTTTGACGAAAATGATACTGGAAAGAAAATATTTATTGGAACTGGTTATCATCATAATAATAAAATTGGTATTGTCACCGGTGAATATGATATGGAGACCGGAAGTTTAAAGGGTTCTGAAATTACACAAAAATTTAAACATACAGATTGTGAAAAAAATTGGGTATATGTTGATTATAATAACTCAACTCATGTCATTTATGATTGGTATCCGTTAACCATATGCAAAATTGATGCTAGTAAAAACGAGCTTATTGTCGTTGATAAAAAGGATACCCCTAAATTATTTTCTAGAATTAGAGGTTCAACGTGTGGTTTTAAATATATAAAAAAAATGGGTGAAAATAGTAATAATAATATTACAATTGATATTGTGGAAGAAGAAATATGGTTTGTAGGTCACGTTGTTTCGTATGAACAACCACGTCATTATTATCATGTGATAATGGTTTTTGATATAAATATGAATTTGTTACGATACTCGGCTCCTTTTAAATTTGAAGGAGAATCAATTGAATATTGTTTGAGTATACTGGTTGAAGATGAACAAGTTTTAATAAATTATAGTACATGGGATAGGACTACACGAATTGGAGTATACGATAAAAAATACATAGATTCCATCGTAAAATATTAGATTTTACGCATTTACAATTATTTTGTATAATTTTTAATATCAAAATTTGTTAATATTAAAAATTCTTTAGTAGTTTTCAATAATACTGTTATTATGGTTACACTTATAAATGTCAAATAAATGTTTATTTTCGTTATAAATTATATACCATATATTTACTTCCCACATAATTGTATTTTTTGTTGTCATAATTTCAATACATTTTGCCTTTGTTAAATCGGCAAATTTTAATAACGATTCCTTGTCTCCGCCAAACACACCTCCTGCGAAATACCACAAAACATCCTTATAAATATTACAGTTATACATAGTATTTATATTCCAAATTCCACCTATTCTAATTTTTTCATATTTTTTTGAATGTAACAAATTTATTTTTTCAACAAATTGATCGTCGGAACAATTAAATACATGTTTAATACCAAAATCAAGCCATATAAAATTATCTGTTTTAAAAGGATTCAACTCTATTGCCTGCCTCATCCATTCTGTTTTGTTACACATTGTAAACATGAATTCAATCGTATCTTTGGTATGGTCGGTGGAATGTAAACGAAAATTTGTTATATAAATAATATACTCATACAAATAGGTATTGTTTTTTATTATTTTAATTATTACTGTATTTGTTTTATCGTAATCGGTGCCGATTAATTCAAACATTTTATCATCTACAAAAATGATTTTTGGTGTTGTTGATTTTAATAAAAGCTTACCAAAATTATAATAACGTTTTAGTGAATCTTCAAATTTATGGTTCACATTACTAACAAAAGCTGAAACTATTGTGCTCATAATTAAATTATATATTGTGTTATTTTTAATATATAATTTATGTTATATTTTAGGTTATATTTTAGGTTATCATTTTTAGATATATAAATAAGGTCCTGTTCCTTTAACTGTTACAGATTCTTTATCAGGTTCCACATTTATATCATGTCTTTTCCCATGGACCAACCAATAAAATTCTCCATTTTCTCCATATACATGAAACGAGTTGTTTTCTACTTCTGAACAATTATAAACTTTTATTTTATCATCATAAATTCCAGTAAGTTGGATCGTGAAATCACTTGCCAAATTATGAACATATTCCGGTAAAGTAATTGTAACGCTTTTGTTATTTGTTATTTCGCCTTTACCACGATAATATACACCTGCTTCAGGTCCTTCTAAACACACATGAACTAAATATTTGGTTGAATCATTTGGGTGATCTATAATAAACGTCTTGGGACCTGTAGGACCTATACAATTTCTACCTGTTGGTCCAGTAGCGCCGCCCATTCCAGTTGGTCCAGTGTTCCCTTGCGGTCCAACAGCCGATTCGCCTTGAGGACCAGTAGGTCCCTGCGCTCCTTGCGTTCTTAAACTGCAACATCTTCCTCTTCCTAAATATTGATTATATGTTCCATAATATTTTGACATTTTATATATATATTATAACTATAATTATTTGGTTATTTTTTTTATTTTGTGTAAATTATGACCATAGATAAGGCCCGTCTCCTTGAATACTAATTTCTTCTTTATGTGGTTCTACATCAATATCATGTCTTTTTCCGTGAACTATCCAATAAAATTTACCATTCTCACCATAAACAGTAAATGAATTATTTTCCACTCTAGAGCAATTATATGTTTTTATTTTATCGTCATAAATAGAAGTTATTGACGTTGAAAAATCGTATGCCATATTAGTTACATAATCTGGTAAAAAAATGGTTACACTTTCATTATTTGTTATTTCACCTTTACCGCGATAATATACGGCTGCTTCTGGCCCTTCCAGACAAACATGAACCAAATACTTATTTTTATCATCTGGATGTTCTATAATAAACGATTTATCTGCAGGACCTGCGGGTCCTGTATCTCCACGACGACTTGGACCAGTATATCCTAATTTACCTTGCGAACCTGTAGGCCCAGTATATCCTTGTAGTCCAACGGCAGCATCTCCAGTAGGTCCAATAGATCCCGCATTGGATAGAAGATTAAACTCACAGCATATTTTTTCACCTAAATATTGTTTATATGTTCCATAAGATCTTGACATTTATATATAAATATTGTTAATATTTATATATTTTTAAATTTTGTATTATAGACAGTAATAACTAATACTAAATAATACTTGATAATAGTTGATAATTACAACAAGGTGACTTTATGTAGATGGTAATGGAGCAAGACATAAACGTATAGAACCCAAGCTTGCCACATCATACTTGACTACCAATGGTAAATCATTTTCTAAGTAAACTTCAATTTGTTGACATAAATTTGTGCATTTAATAAAATAACCTAAATTCTTAAGAGAAAATTCACCTTGAATAATCTTGGAGGAATCTTGTTTCAAAATAAATCCCATAGATCCGTCTGATTCGGCACGATGAATCTCAGCTGAAGCGAATTGTCCAGAGCATTTGAATATCAATTCACTTCCAACAGATTTAATTTCTAGTTTATCAGAAATACATGATAAATCACGAATAATCTTTTGGAAATCCGCCGACGGTAAATTAATAATGGATGAAAATTTCACATCAGGATATTGTAACTCTTCTGGTTCAGGTTCAATTAATCTCAATTTTTGTGTCTTACATTGCTTAATTTCTCCGTTTTCAAATTTTAAGGCCAAATGTGAAACTATACCATCCGCATAATCAGAATTTTCAATGTAAAGAGTCAATGTATCATCATTGTCAATAGAGTTAATTAATTTAAACAAATGAAACATATTTACACCAATAATAATTTTATCTTTTTTACATTCATAAAATTCAAAGTTCTGCGCAGCTAAATATAAATGAGCTAAAATGGTATGCGATTTGTCCATATTAATAATACGAATACCATCGGGCTCAAAAGTAATATTTGTTTCTAAAAGTATATCTTTTAGTGCCGTCATCAAAGTTCTAAAAGGAGCGATTTGAACCGTTTTTATAGTTAAAACATTTCCGTCTGTTTGAGGGGTTGTTTGAGTTTTATTTGAAAATGCGGACATTATACTAGTTTTTAACTTATAATCTTTAAATACTTATGAATTTAAAATATTAAACGCGTTTTCAAATAAAGAAGTCATGAAATTATAGGTGAATAATTTTTATATACAATGTTCTGCGTCAGAAATGGCACTGGTTTTGATTTTAGTTAATTTTATTAAATACGTAGGCGGTTGATATAGTTTATATCCATTATTTGTTTCTAAAGTATATTGATCGCCATTTTTTGCCACAAGGGAATAAATAAATGTCGTCTGTTGACAACCATATGATTGACCAGAATGAATAGTTGTTATTAAATCATCACCATTATATATAGATAATTTACTATCTGAATAACAAGAACATGTGTTTCCACTTACATTATTTGAAACAACAAACACATAAAATTCATATACCCATGTTTCATCTTTTGGAATATGTTTTATTTTTGGTCCAGAGTATATAGTTTTACATCCTTTTTTTTCACTTCCTACTGGTCCAGTTCCATATTTTGTATATAAAACAGCTGTTCCTGCTATACCTTGAGGTCCCATCTCTCCAATTGGTCCAATTGGTCCAGTAGGGCCTACTTCAATATATGAAATCACCAATTCTTCAGTTGAAAATAAATCTGTAATGGTCTTACTACTATCAGAGCTAGAAATATGTTTTATACCTACTATATATTTTTCGGTATCGTATTTTTCCGGTTTACTAATAATATTATATAATACAAACCTTTTCGCGTCTGAATTTAGACTAATTCGTATTTTGCTTCCAACAGTTAAAGATTTAATCCAGTTTTCCTGATTTATATTTTGTAAATCTATTTCATGTAAACAAATGACATTATATTCGCCTACAGAGCTTAATTTTTTTTCCATTTTAGAGCCCTTAACACTTGAAACTAGCGTTTCGTCCATGGAAGGTATACCGTTGATTTCATTTACTTGTGGAACAACTATTTCTGGTTCAATCAAAATATTCAATGGTATAAAAGTTCCGTTTTTTAAAAAGGGATCAGGTGTGTTTAAATTCGGGTCGGGTGTTGCTGCCTTATATAATACAGTATTTCCTCCAAACACTCCTATAGGCCCTACGGGTCCGGTAGGTCCGGTTTCACCTACATATAAAACACGACCGGTCGGACCCGTAGGGCCTATAAGCCCGGTAGGTCCCCTTAATCCTTGTGGTCCTGGTGGCCCGACGCTACAACAAACATTTTTTGTTTTTAAATAATCACTATAGCTACTCATTATATACTAATTATTGATATATTAATTATAAATTATAATTTTTATAATAACTTATTAACATCTTACAGGTTCATAATGTCCTCCACTCCATTCTAAATATATTTCTTTGTCAAATACATTATTTAATGGAACAAATTCAATATTTTTATGTGCGCTACAGTGGCGAATATCCTTTACGATTATTTTAGCTGTCCAAATATTACAAGCACATTGAATTTCTATGGCTCCCCCCCAAGTAGACATACTTCGCATATTTTCTACATAATTTGAATTTTCTAAATTTAATATGAAATTAGTTTCTAAACCATCTATTATTTGCTTGTTCTCTGCCAAATAGTCACAAATTTTTTGTCTAATATTATAACTTGGCTCATGGATAAAGTAACTTAAACTGTTAAATAAACAACTCATATATATATATTATAATACTATTTTTATACTATTTCTACCTTTTTGACTCTTCTAGTGCCATGACCATATTTTCTTTTAGCTTTTTTCGCCAAAGTTAGTGCTTTTGAAGTAGGTTTACATCCCTTTTCCAAAATATCGTAATCTACGGCAGCCGCCTTACCGGCAGTTAATGCACTAGCCAAACGTGCGACACCCCATGATTGAGCGGTTTGATTTGGTCTGGATCCAGATGAGTAATAAGCACCTTCGCCTTTATTTATAATTTTTGACAATGCTTTCTTTGAGCATCCAGACGCCTTCACTAATTCATTTGTCGCCCCAATTTTATCTACATTATATATTTTGATAGCCTTCACCACATGGGGCGATTTTTTTGATCTAAAGGACGATACTCTTTTCCTTGTGTAATACTGTCCCTTTTTGTATAATCGTCTAGATTTCATCAACATTTTTGATTGATTTTTTCTATCTTTTCTTGTAAGAAATTTTGGCAAATACCTACTATTAATTAGTTTTTTCATTACTATAATAATATATTATTAAAAAACTAATATAAAAACTTTTTTATAAACAACATAGAATGACAGAATCAACTACAATTGAAAATATAAAAGAAAACATAGAAATTAAATGTTCGGATACCATAAAGACACTGTTGGATAAATATAAAGATAATGAATACATGATTCAAAGACTACATAATCATATTGTAAATTATTTACCAAATACACTTGAAAATGAGGATAAAAATCACGAAAAAAGATTAAATCGCACCAATTATTTGACAAATGAACAACAAATTTTCATACAAGTTTTTTTGAGTAAAAACAAATATTTTTACTTACCAAATAATAATTTTTTTTACGAATACGATGGACAAAAATATTTGATAGTTAAAGAAGATGATGTTATTCATAAATTACTGTCTAGCATATCTAACGATCGTGTTCTTTTACAATGGAAACACAAAACAAAATTAAATATTATTAAACAAATAAAAGACCGAGGTCTGTTTAGTTCTATACCGGAAACGGATACTATTCAAAATGTCTTAAATGTCCTTTATCCGGCAATTTTTACTTCTAAAAATTCGGCAAAATATTTTCTTACCATTATAGGTGATAATATTCTAAAAAAAAATTCACATACGATATTTTTAGTGAGTCAAAAAATGAAGCAATTATTAAATGAACTAGATAATGTAGCTTTATCTTCTATAGGCAATACAAATACAACTAATAATTTTATGACGAAATATCATGAAAACCATTCTTATGAAAATTGTAGATTGATTAAAATAAATGAAAATTTTTCCAATGAAGTTTGGAGAGAATTACTTAAAAAAATCGGACTTGATTTGTTGTGTGTTGCTGCGCATTATTCCAAAAGATATGAACATTCAGACCAATTTATAGAAAATAAATCTGACGAAGAATTGAAATCATATACGTATTATCTCAAAAATACCAATCCGAATAATATAGTTTCTGAATTTTGTGGTAAATATATCATAGAATCTAATAGTGAATGTAAAATGGAGTGGAAAAATTTACATTTTGTTTGGAAACAATTTCTATCTAGTTGTAATTTACCAAACGTAATATATTCCAACACATTAAAAAATATATTAAAGGATAAATATGTATATTCAGATAACGACGACTCTTTTATTAGTATAACTAGTAAATATTTACCTGTTCATAGTGATTTCATCAAATTTTGGGAGAATACTATACACATCCAAAATATAGATACTGATCCAACTATAGCTACAGATCCAACTATAGCTACAGATCCAACTACAGATCCAAATATAGCTAATACAAATGCCGATTTATTATTTGACAATGAATTTGAAATAGACGAGTTATGCTCACTATTTAAATATTGGTCAAAACAAAATCAAGATCATTTAATGACCAACGGTCATATTACGGAAGAGAATATATTAAAAATATTAAAACACTTTTTCCCTAACGTAGAAATCATAGAAGACAAATTTGTTTTAAATATTACTTGTTTACTATGGAATAAAATGAATGATATAAATGCGTCTTTCTCGTATATAAAAGAACAAATTAAAACAGATCATAAATTAGCTCTTATTTCATTTGACGATGCATATAATTATTATTATAAATTTTGTAACTCAAAATCATTTAAATTTATCGTAAGTAAAAGATATTTTGAAAAATATTTATATTTTAAATTGGCAGATCATATTGTGTATGAAAAATTTATAGAAACTGAATGGGTTAAGATATGAATTTTGTAATTATAATGTGGTAATTATAATGTGGTAATTATAATGTGGAATAAATTTTACATTATAATTTAGTTATTGTTTAGAGATGATTTAGAGATGATTTATGCTGGATATTTATGCTGCGTTACCGGCAACAAATTGAAGATCAACACCAGATGTTTTAACACCTTCGCCGTTATATGCCAATGGCGATAAAGGACCGCCAATAGCCATTCCGCCTCTCATTTTTCTTGAGCGACTGCGACTGCTTGCACTGGCACGACCGCGTGCACGACTACTGGAAGCCATTGGCGACATTGGTACCATTGATGCCATTCCCATAGATTCGTTTAATGGGTCCTCTCCGCCACGCATTTTTTTGCCGTGTCCCTTCTTGAACAATTTAAAGGTTCCTCTTTTTGGCTTAAATCCTAATTTAAATAAACGTTTAATGGCAGATTTACCGCGGTGATGTTGCTTTCTAGAAACAATGCGACCGTGTTTGTTCATCATCAAATGAGATTTGGTAAGACCTCCTTGTGTTTTTTTAGCAGTTCCATGCCATACTTGGGCACGACTTCCGATTGTTTGTTCGTATGTCATTATAAGATAAAGTGAGAAAATATTATTTTTACTAAATGACAATTCAAAACGCGTTTTTAAAATTTATTTAATGGTGGTGCCCCACTTCCACCAGGCATACCTTCCATTCTACCTAAATAATTTACATTTAATGGCGAGCCTAAATAAAAATTTCCATATTGAGTGGTTCCTCCTCTTGAATATTTTATAATTTGGGATACCCTTATTTTATTTGAAACCCTTGTAGAAGGTGAATCTGAACCTACCACAAATTTATCATAACTATCTGGAATACAAGTTGCACACGTCAATTGTTCGGCATTAGGAAACAATGCATTATAAGCTGCAATATAATTAATCATTCTTGAAGTATTTGCTTTTTTTCCAGGAGTAAATTGTCTTTGTGAATACATACCTACTAATACGTTATATAATATTTACAATTTAAATATTGTATAACTTATTTTTAAAAATTTATAAAATAAAAAATTGAATAAAAATCCAATTAAAAATATAGAATATACTATAATAAAATGACCACTACAGAAGTTAATCTCGCGACCAAATATCAAAAGAAAACCGATATTGAGCATATTTTGTCCAATCCTGACACATATATTGGCTCTGTAGAGGAAGTTGATACAGACTTATGGATTCTAAATAAAACGGATGATAAAATTATAGAAAAAAACATTAAATACATTCCTGGTCTATTTAAATTATTTGATGAAGGCATTGTGAATTGTCGCGATCATGTGATTCGGATGATTCAAGCTACTAAAAATGGTCAACAAAATTGCCTGCCTGTATCAAATATAGAAATAACTATTGATGACGACGGTACGATTACCATGTTAAATGACGGCAACGGTATTGACGTGGCGGAACATCCCGAACATAAAATGTGGATTCCTGAAATGATATTTGGTCATCTAAGAACATCTACCAATTATGATAAAACTGAAAAGAAAATTGTTGGCGGTAAAAACGGTTTTGGATTTAAATTAGTTTTAATTTGGTCCACTTACGGTTCCGTTGAAACGGTAGACCACATTAGAGGCCTGAAATATCGCCAAGAATTCAAAAATAATTTGGACGAAATATGTAAACCATCTATTACCAAATGTAAAAATAAACCATATACTAAAATTAGTTTCAAACCAGATTATAAACGACTAGGTATTTCTGGTCTTACACCGGATATTATTGCTTTACTGAAAAAAAGGACCTATGATATTGCCGCGGTTACCGACAAGACCATCAAGGTTAAATATAACGGACAACTTATACCTGTTAAAAATTTTGAGCAATATATTAATATGTATATTGGCGATAAAAGCGAGTCGCAGCGTGTTTACGAAGAAAATGGCGAACGATGGGAATACGCAGTGGCGCTAACTCCTACCAACGAATTTGCGCAAATTTCATTTGTAAATGGCATTCACACCGCAAAAGGTGGTAAACACGTTGAATATATTCTCAACCAAATTACTAGAAAACTAGGCGATTTTATTGAAAAGAAAAAGAAGGTAAAGGTCAATCCAAATACTATTAAAGAACAGTTAATATTGTTCCTACGATGTGATATTGAAAACCCTGCCTTTGATAGTCAAACAAAAGATTATATGAATACACCTTCGTCTAAATTTGGTTCTAAATGTGATGTAAGCGACAAATTCATTGAAAAAGTGGCCAAAATGGGTGTGATGGATGCAGCATTACAATTAACAGAAGTCAAAGAAAATAAGGCCGCTAAGAAAACAGACGGTGTGAAAAGCAAGTCGGTGCGAGGTATACCTAAATTAACCGATGCGAATTGGGCAGGAACAGATAAATCCAAAGAGTGTATTATTATATTTTGCGAAGGTGACTCAGCCAAGGCAGGTATTATTTCTGGATTATCATCTGAGGACCGTAACGTAATAGGCGTGTATCCAATGAAAGGTAAGATATTGAATGTTCGTGGTGAACCAGTCAAAAAGATTTCCGAAAACAAGGAAATCGCTGAAATCAAAAAAATATTGGGTCTAGAAACCGGTAAAAAATATGTCACTATTGAAGATGTGTATAAAAACCTGCGTTATGGAAAGGTTTTATTTATGACGGATCAGGATTTAGATGGCAGTCATATTAAGGGATTGGGTATTAATTTATTCCAATCTGAGTGGCCTACACTTGCCAATATTCCTGGATTTATTGGATTTATGAATACTCCTATATTAAAGGCGAAAAAGGGGGATGTTGAATTGAATTTCTATAATGACGGAGAATATAATGAATGGAAGGAAGCTAATGGAAATGGTAACGGATGGAAAATTAAATATTACAAGGGATTAGGAACCAGCACGGGTAAAGAATTCCGCGAGTATTTTGAGAAAAAGAAAATTGTTGGCTTTCAACATTCAGAACGTTCGGATGATTCAATTGATATGGTATTTAATAAAAAGCGAGCAGACGACCGAAAGGATTGGTTGAAATATTATGATCGCGAATCTTATCTAGATACGGCAAAAACCAATGTTACATACGAAGAATTCATTGACAAGGAGTTAATTCATTTCTCAAAATACGACTGTGATAGAAGCATTCCAAACCTGATGGATGGACTTAAAATATCACTGCGAAAAATCTTGTTTTCGGCATTCAAAAAGAATTTGACAAATGAGATCAAGGTCGCACAGTTTAGTGGTTATGTTTCTGAACATTCTGGATATCACCATGGCGAAGCTAGTTTAAATGCCGCAATTGTCGGTATGGCACAAAATTTCGTCGGTTCAAATAATATTAACCTATTTATGCCAAACGGTCAATTCGGCACTAGATTACAAGGGGGAAAAGACAGTGCTTCGGAAAGATATATCTTCACTCAGTTGAATAAAATTACAAGAAGCATTTTCCCGGCTGTTGATGATAATGTTTTGGACTATTTAAATGATGATGGATTATCTGTAGAACCAATTTATTATGCCCCTATTATTCCTATGGTTCTGGTAAATGGATCCAAAGGAATCGGCACTGGATTCAGTACAGATATTATGTGTTATAATCCTCTACAAATAATTGAATATTTACAAAACAAATTGCTTTCTATTGAAGATGAAATTGAGTTTGTTCCTTATTATGAAGGTTTCAAAGGAGTTATATCCAAAATAAGTGATGAAAAATTCTTAATTAAGGGCTCGTATGAAAAACTGGCAGACGATAAAATTAAAGTCACTGAATTACCGGTTGGTTATTGGACAGAGGATTTTAAAGAATTGTTGGAGAATTTGATTGAACCTGGCGTTGATAAAGAGGGCAAGAAATTGGCGGCCATTATTAAAGACTATGATGATATGAGTAAAGATACCAACGTTGATTTTACAATTACATTTACAAAGGGTAAACTGGCTGAATTAGAGGCCTCTAAAGGTGATTATAACTGTAACGGGCTTGAAAAATTGTTGAAGTTATATACTACAAATACAACTACCAATATGCATTTGTTTGACGCCGAAGATACACTTCATAAATATGAGAAAGTGTCGGACATAATTGACGCCTATTATAGTGTGCGATTAAACCTGTATGGCGTGAGAAAACAATATATGATTGATGCGTTAGAAAGAGAACTGGTTTTATTATCTAACAAGGCAAAATATATTCAAGAGAATTTAGACGGAACAATTGATTTGAGAAAAAAGAAGAAGGAACAAGTAATTGCTATGTTAGAAGAAAAGGGATATAATAAAATTGACAATGATGATGAGTATAAATATTTGACGAAGATGCCAATGGATTCGGTTACCGAAGAAAATGTAGATAAGTTATTAAAAGACAAAGGAGATAAGGAATCTGAATTAGAAATTATTAAAAATACGACGGTTCATAAAATGTGGAAGTCCGAGTTAGACCATCTTAAGGAGCTGTATATTGAATATACGGACGCACGAACTAGACTGATGAATGGCGAAGATAGCAAAACAAATAAAAAGAAGGTAATATCTAAAGGCGGTGGTGTTAAAAAGGTTGTTAAAAAACAGAATTTAATCGTTGAAGAGTAGATACAAAAATATGAATTAGTGTAAAATGTTATATATATATGTATAAATTTTTTGTTTCTATGATAATAGTTGAAATAGTAAATAAAAGGCGTAAATAAAAATTGTAAAAGATATAAATATACTTAAAGATATAACCTGTAAATAAAATTATAAAAATGGATTACGACGATTATTTTAACCCTTCCTTTGAAAACGATTTAGAACAAACGAATAAATCTAATCGTAAAAGTTTATTAGAAACTACAAAACAAATGGACAAAGGATATTGTAAAATTTTGAAATGGGGTCAACGTCCTGATGGAAAATTAAAAAAGATCGGACTTGACGTATATACTACAGGTGATATAGGAAGTAACATAAGAGATGCAGAAACGGGCAGTTTTTATCCCGAAAAAGTCGGAACTTTAGACGAACACTTATTTTACAAAGTTATTTTGGCTACTGGAGATTGTAACGCAAGAAACGGATCATCTACATTATTTTACATTTCTCCGCGACATTATATGTCTCATATGAGTTGCGATGTAGACCCCAAAATAATCGCAGAATGGGAGGTTAAACGTGACATGCGCATGAAAGAAAAAGAAAACGCAAAACAGAAAAGACAATTTCAACAATATGAAGAAGCTTATCAAAATTAGATGAAAACGAAAGATAGTAATTTATGTAAGAAAGATATGTAGGTATATATGTAGAGGTATATATGAACAAACTTAAAAATATTTTATTTACATATAGTAAATAAAATACCATCAGAGAAGTATGAAGTTCTTACATTTTTTCGCAGTGTATTTTTTATGTCATATCATTTATGGCACCGGCTCTAAAGTGAATAATAATAAAATGAACTACGATAAGGCAAATCATAAAATAGCTCATAATAAATCCATAGTAGAGTCTAAAACTTTGCAATTAGAACATAAAGATCTCTTTAGACGGGGGAATTTTATAAAATTCAAAGGTACTGATGAAAGACATGAGACAAACGCTACTAGTGACGAAATAGAAAAACGTAAAATTTTTGAAAATATTGAAAAAAAATGTAAACTGGACATTTTAGAAGACAATACTATATCCATTTATGAAAAACTAGAATTGCTCCGAGATAACTCTATTAAACCCGTCAATTTGGCAGCCGGAGATTTAATGAATGATTTTGAATTTGATATTGATTCTGATATGACAAATAAAGAATAATATGTGCTATTCCTCGTATACACAATCTTCGCATTCATCTTCCTCTTCTTCAATATCTTTCTCAGTCGTTCCAGCGGCATTTTCCTTTATGTATTTTTCAATATATCTATATATTCTATTAATATCTAGTTTATTAATTTCGTAATTTTCTAGTAAGCTAATTATTTCATTATCGTCATTATTATTTTTGAGGTCAATGAAAAACCCAAATAAATCCTTTTTATCCATCGCAAGCTTTTGACATAACTTTTGTATAAAAATAGAATTGTTATATTCGGTTGAATATTTTGTCAACACCTTGGTAAACCTCACCTCGGTTGGATTATATTTTTTATTTTTAAAATGTTCGTGATACATCTTATTATTCTTAAATGTTTTTATTAGTGAACTCATTTCATTAAATTGCCATATTTGTTTTTGAAATGTAATACGGTCAATATAGTCGGCAAAACATATATTTTCTAATTGATTAATATAAAATGGAATGGATATTTTTTTATCCACTTTATCAATCACGTCAATAATGTTTTCATGCCATAATAATCCAACACTTGTCCGATCAGTTTCATTCATAATACAATTATGTTCTTTTAGATTATAATAATTGTTAATGAGTTTGTGTGTTATTTTTTTTGTATCATCGCTATACGACTTTATTTGTAGAATATTATCAAGTACATCATTTGTAAACAATTGTGGCTTATTTCTATTTAAATTATAAATACTATTTAATTTTCTTAAATCACCCTGAACAAATGTATTTATTTTAAGTTTCATCTTTTCATCTAGATTTGGTAACAATGTATCTACAATCGTTGACATTTGATTTGTAGTTGGAGGCTTCAATTCCACTGTATTGCATACCTTCATCAACTCTTTAATCTTTTTGTCCACTTTATAATTTCCAATACATATTATAGGATTTATAGTAACTTCTTCCATTTTTTGTTTTTTTGTTTTTTTTGGTCTTATCAGTTTTATTAATGTGTTGATGCCGCCTTTGTCACCATTATTCATACCATCAATTTCATCCATAATAATGGCAATCTTGCGGACATTTTTGTTGAATAAACTCATAATATTTTTGTCAGACATATTATGTTTTGTGATATCTTCAATAACAGCTGTATTTCTTATATCTCCTGCGTCATATTTAATAATGTCGTAATTCATTTCTTTTAAAATATTTGTAACAAATGTTGTCTTGCCTGTTCCCGGATCGCCATAAACGTAGATCCCTTTTTTAAAAAGCATATTATTTTTATTCAATTCAAAATTGAATAATATATCTCTTATATTATTTGCGTTATCATTTCTATTGAGAATATTATTAATATCTAGTTTTTCCATCTTATATATTTAATAATATTCTTTTTATGTAGATTTTTACCTAATCCATGTTCTTGTAAAAATACGCTTATTACATTTCTACAATTATTAGAATCATTTTCTATACAATATTGAATTGTAAAATACAAATAATTTTTGAAAACCATGTTTTTATATCTATATTGTGTAATTTCAATCCATTTTTTATAGTTTTCATTGATTATTTTATAAAATACATAATCGTTATCGCGGCGAATCATATCCCTAATATAATTTTCATAATTTTTTATATACGGTTTTATTGTAAAGTGATATAAATTATAATTCTCTCTATTTGTAAAAACCAGAAGCGATTTTGGTATAAACTCTTTGATTAAATTTACTATATCGTCTGGCAATATGCGAATATTTTCTACTACATCATTTTTGTCATTTTTTCCACTTTTGTTGTTTTCATTATTTTCTATGGTTGTCATTATACATATATTGGTATTATATGTATAAAAAATAAATTTATTTACGATTACGCTTGGGTGGTTGTTTGACATGGATTTGTAACACCATATGTGATGCCGTCCCAACTTACACCACATCTGTTTGCCCAATTATATTTATTGCATGTGCCTTGGGTTCCAGCATATGGATCTTTACTAAAATCCATAACTAAATGTTTACTATCTCCTTTTGGTGGACATGTTCCTAAATCCTTTACATTTACACAATTACCAGAACCATCTACCGACCAATAATCTGGACAATCAGGAACCATAGGAGGCCATGTTTGTCCTTTAGAATATGACAATGTGATTCCTATAAATACTAAAGCAATAATTAATATTATAATAGCGGCAAAAAGAACAATTTTTTGAAAAGTTTCCATATAAATTAAATAAATATAATTTTTTCTATTTGAGTAATATAAATGAATAAAGTAAACAATGGAAGGGTAGATATTAAAACACCTAATACTTCAACATTATTTCAAATGTATGACAAAATACCTGCTAACCAATGCGCAACATTTAGGAATCCTACTGAAGGATTATGGGACACTACTTTATTGTCACAGGCATTTTTCTCTGAACAAAATATTCAAATGATTCAAAATGGCATAAGAGCCGGAGTTTATAATAGATCTAATGGTCAATATGTAATTGCGCCTCAAGATTGTGATTCTTTAAAAATAATAATGAGAAGTATATTTTTACAATATTCCGCTAATCAACCTGGAAACTATCAGTCTCAAATCGCAGAATTAAATAAAATGGTATTGGATTATTGTGTTCAACAAGTTTATAGTGAAGCGCAAGGCTATATGAAATATGTAAATGATGTAAGCACCTTGGTTGTGCCAATCGCGCACCCAGTTATGGCAAATGATAATGATAGACAGCTAGAATTTAAGGCGTGGTTCTAAATGTATCAACAATAACAAATTAATATTATAAATAACAAATTATAAATAAGAAATTATAATTTAGACAAAGAGTAAATTATGATTTATTTCATATATAATAATATTTAAGTAAACTATGGATGATAAAATAGTTTTAATATGTGCCACTGGACGTTCCGGTTCTACAACAATGATGAGAATATTAAATACAATACCACATAGTAATATTTGTGGAGAGAATGCCGGTGCCATAAATAGTTTACTTGATTTTTATAGAAGAATCAGGTTTTCTTCTGAAACTCACATTCCGGGTAATTTCAACCCAGCCTCTTATGAATATGTAATTCAACAAAATTTTAAACCATCTTGGTATAATTCTTATAATTATCAACAAATGGTTCACTTGATTAAAATGACAATTATAAATATGTTTAAAAATAAAGACACTACGAACGTTTGGGGTTTCAAAGAAATTCGGTATGATCATGGAAATATAAATTATCTAAAGGATTTTAAAGAGCTATTTCCGCAAACAAAAGTAATTATACAAATTAGAGAGAATATTCAGGCACAAAGTAAAAGTGCGTGGTTTAAAAAGAATAGCAACGCTTCTACTTTTTTGGCTAAAACAAATAATGAATTCGTAGAATTTTATAGACAAAACAAAGAATGGTGCTATTTAACTAGTTTTGAAAGAATGTTTGATATGGAAAATATTAAAAATATGTTTGGTTTTATACAGTGCGAAGAAGATTTTGAAGAATCCAAAGTTCGGGAAATATTAGCGAATAATTTGAAGGATTAGTTTACACCGATGAAGATTTACCGGTAACATTGCCCTTAAATCTCTAGTGATACGCCCTCAGAGCGTCCCATTATAAATATTCAAGGGTGTATAATGTATTTAGGCTCTATAGAATAGTTTACAATATTTTACAATATTTTACAATATTTTACAATATATTTTATCCTATTATATAAATGACAGATATATGCCCTAATCCTACACTTCACGATTTATTACTAACTATAGCTGACAATATGGATAAAACTCCCATGAAAAGTTTTAGCACCGACGAAGACCTTTTGTTAGATGATATAATTGATTTATTACAAGAAAAAATATCTGATTTACAATTTAACAAAGAAGGTTTTAAACAAACGGTTAAACAAATTGTTTCTATTCTTGAATCTAACCAGAAAGGCGGTATGGACCCTGATGAAAACAGAGCTGTCGTCTATAATCCACAAAGAAACCAAAATACCTCTGTTGTTACGCGAGTATTAAATTTGAATGTTTTTCGTAGTAACCGTCGTGTTCGTATTATTGTATACACATCTTTATTTGTAATAGGTATTGCAGCAATTATAATTGGATTATGTAAATTTTCACAATTATTTGAGAGTAATTCTGACCTAATTCCAGACCAGGATTTGAGAAATAGAATTCAGGAAGAATATAATGAAATGAACCGAAACGGTAATGGGGGCGTGTTAAGTTATATTTATGCGATCATTACAGGAACAAGTAATCAATTTATCACTATCCAAATTGACAACATACAAAGAATCATGATTAGAATAACAACTGCTTCGTTTTCAAATTTTAGAGAAGATGCCGTTCAAACTTGTCTTTCCGGATTTAGACCTGGAAGTGGATTATTTGGGCAGATTAGTGATACATTGTCAACTTTTTTATACCCACAAACAGCGGCAGAATGTGTTTCAAATGTTTTCACCGTAAGTTTAGACCAAACAATGGCGTCTATACGAAACACATTGTCACTTTACACCACCTTTCAGATAAATACGTTGAATCAAGTTTTGGGTCTAACTATATGGGGTTCAAGAGCTGTTACTGTTGCCATTTCTGGATTCGCTGGCGAAGGAGTATTGCGATTAACCGCGCCGCCAGTTTCTGCCATAGAAGATGAAAAAGAAGAAACCGCGCTTGTAACTGGAAGAAGAGGCGGTTCAAAGAAATCTAGAAAATCTAAGAAATCCTCCAAGAAATCTTCCAAGAAATCCTCCAAGAAATCTTCCAAGAAATCCTCCAAGAAATCCTCCAAGAAATCTTCCAAGAAATCCTCCAAGAAATAAGACAGATCCAAATAAATTGTTGGCCAAAAATAACAATTACACTACTTACAAAAGAAGTAGTATAATTTTAGAATAAATCACCGTAATTTAGTAGCTGAATTGTATAATAATAGTTTATTCACCGAAGATGTTTATGTATGTAAAAGATTATATTGATGTAATGTATTTTCTATATAATCTTTTGTTTAGTTTGTTTAGTTTATTTAAGTTTGTTTAGTTTATTTTTGTTCTAAATGGCCTCCGTAGAAGTGGCAATTTGTTTCCTTTCCTGAATTTTTTCCTGGATCAATTGTTTTATCTTATTTTCCAAATATTTCACCTTCTCTTGTAATTCGTTATTTTCTAGTGTTAGTTGTTGTATTATAAAAGATTGTTCCGATATGATATTTTGATTCTGTATTTTATGAATGCTATTTTGGTATTCTTGTTGTTTTTGTATTTGTTCCTTTATCATAATTTCCCGTTTTTCCTTCATTTCTTGAAGTTGTTTTGATACGTCTGGTTTATGTTCTGGCTTACCTGGATCATATGCATCTAATAATTGGTCTATATCTTCCATAAAGAACTTTAAAATTTCCGGCTCCTTTATCATATCGGCAGGGGTTACATTTGATACATTCACAAATTGATTTGGTCCTTGGTCTAATAATTGTTTTTTATCAAACGAATTGTGATTGTGCGAAAACACCAATATTGATTTTTTTGAATCTAATTGAACAAAAGGTATGGTATAATCTTTTAAAAATTTCTTCTCTTCTGCGACACACGAACTCTCATCAAATTTAGTAATTTTTAATAATTCTCTTTTGAAAGCAAATGTCGCGGCAGTGGAGTGATTTGGTCCATAAGGCCCGAATTGATACATTTTATTTATGTGTTTAAAATATATAAACATTGCGCTTGATCCGGCACATAACGCCTTGGGGTTACTGGTTAATCTTTCCACCGCGTGGCTAATACGTTCTGGCGGATAATAATCATCATCGTCCATGTAAATAATAATTTCACCACTGGCCTTTTCATTTGATATATTACGTTTTTTACCAAGCGTCAATTTGTCGTCAAATTTAAAATATTTTACTTGGGGAATATGGGACACCATATCTTCTATTTTATCTGTGCCGTCATCTACAATAATCCATTCTATTTTGTCTTTGGGATAGGTTTGATTTTCAAAACATTTAATCATGGTAGGAACAAAAGGTCGTCTATTAAATGTGGGGGTACATAGAGTTACAAATGGTAAGTTATTCTTTGATTGTGATTGGTTTTTTTTATTTTTACCCATTCAATTGTTATATTTATTGAAATAATATTTTTAAGTGTTAAAAGGTGTAAAAGTATTATTTTTAGATTTTACATTTGAGATTTTTATTGACGGTGATATTTTTTAGTATATTTTTTCAATCGTTTCAAAATATTTCCGCCACTTTGTTCATCACTACCGAGTAACAAATTATACAATGCGCCGTGTTTTTCTTTTACGGGTGGTGTATAATTGCATTTTTTTTCGGCCTGTTCGTAACTAACGAGTTTTGATAAATGATCCTTGTCTATCTTATTAAACATATTAATGGACACGATGCCATAATATATACATGCCAGAGTAACTATAGCGATTACACCAGCCATCGTGCCTAAATTTGTAAAGGCATGAGCTATTACTAATATACTAAATATAAATGCAATAATCGGTTTATAATATTTTAATACATCCTTTATTATCGTAGACACGTCTATTATCTTACCATTCATTTGTGCCTGATAACTAACACAAGAAAATAAACAATATGACAATGACATTATTGACAAGAGCGAAAACAATGGTATAGAAAAGAAAAATAAGATGACAAATAATATAACCAACCATACTCCACAACTATAGTTAAAAGGTGAGCCGAGCGTTACATCTTCCCAAACTGGTTTACCCGTTTTGGTATCGTTTGTATTGGTTTTAAAGAACCATCCCATATTTGCGAACCATAATCCCCATAAATATAAGTTGTCTACTAGCAACAAAATGACGGAAGCAATTCCTAATAATACCGGACCAAATACTACTAGAAAAACTTCTGGTAATCCATTCATCATATTTAAAATGGCATTCAATGAACTATAATTAAAACGAACAATTTCTTCCATAATTGAAATAAAATAATTTACTAAAAAATGTGAGTCCGCCTCATTTTTGTAGTCGCGAAACATTTCTATGATTTTATTTTTCGCATTATATTCGTTGTATGGAAAATTCATTTTCATTGATAAGGCTGGGTCCGTATATGTTGGAAATATGTTGGTGTCAATGGGTGTAATATCTGGTTTTGAATTCGTATAGGGGGCACAATGCTTTTCGGTTGGTAATATATTTGATTGAGCCAATTTACACACGTATAATAATATACCACTTCCACTGTAATAGATTAGAATAATCAAAAATAGAATAAATACGTTCAATATGAAATACCCAATATTACTAGAAGTATACATATTTGTCTTATTAGTGTTCGTATCTTCTTTTTTTTCATCAATAGCTGGAGTATCGCTTGTAGTATCTGACATTTACTTATATTAAATTGATATAAAAATAATATTTATCCAAATTTATTATATTCCTATTACTATTTACTATTTACTAAAACTTCTGAAATATTATATCAATTTATATTATATGGGAATATCTTCAAAACAATATAATATAATATTTTGGTCTATTATTTGTTTTATTCTAATTATAGCCATATTTAAATGGATTGATTATTTAACCAACAATAAATACATTATAGAATGTTTTACATCTGGACCTGTGAGAGAAGAATCTGGAGGAGCAACCAGTCATACGGTGAATTTACCTTTAACAACTAGTTATAGCTGCCAAAATTTTTGCGGTCCAACGGCTAGATGTTCCATAACGGGTCAACAATGTTCTGCGGATATAGATTGTCCTGGATGTCAGCCATATGTTCCACCCTTAACAAAGGCCAAAGGAAATGTTCCTGGAAATGACGATGCCGGAAAATTAACTTTTGGAGTAACGCCTCAATATTCACCCCTTACAAGTGGTTATGGAACACATGAAACTGTAATTACACCAAACATGTATTCTAAACCGGCAATGCCGAATTTTGGAGTGAATACTTGGTTGGCGGAATTTAGCGAAGAGCAAAAACTATTTAACCAACGATATAAACCAAGTGGCCTTAAATATATGCCTAACTATCCAGAGAGATATAGTTTAACTGGCGAATTTATGGAGGATGGTCCATATGCGGCAAATGCACCTATGTAAATGTAAATATTTTCATAATCCAAATGATTTCATTATGAAAATATTCATAGACGTATACTTATTTATCAACGACAACATTCTTTACAATATTCCGAATAATCTTGTCTTCTTTTTCCAACTCATTATCTCCTGAACCACCCATGGACTCTACAATTAATTTATTATATTGGTCCGAATATTTGGAGTGATATTTGATACAATCGGGATGCAACTCCTTAAACTTAAGTAGTAACCGTTGGTTCTTGGACGCAACACGCTTTATCATTTTACGAATCTTATTCTTGGCTTCATCTTTTTCCCATTTGTTTTCATCTTTGATATAAATAGTTTCTCTCTTTTTATCAGTACAATGAACCGGGCGTTGTGTGACATCTAATTCTTGCAGGTTCTTTACAATGATATTGGATATGCCTTCTACATATCCCAATTCTCCCACCTTTTCCAAATCCGATAACTGTAATTTTATAGACTCTACAAAATCCATAATATTCATTGCGTCTTTACACGTCTCATTCAAGAAGAATTGTAAATTGAATGCCTTATTATGCGAATTGGTGTTATTTGTAGTTGTATTGTGAGTTCCATTTTCAATAACCTTCATCATCATGGTTTTAAAATCAGACGTTTCTTTAATTAGCTCGGAGTTTTGTTTAACAAGCATTAAAATCAACTGGTCTTTATCACTGGTATCTATATCCGCATTTTTTACTTGCTGACATATTTTTTTGTGTCTATAATACCCGCTATCATATTTATATATTTTTCCACAATTACACACATACTGAGCAACTTTTTCACCTAAAGCACTATCATTTTCTACCATTTTACTATCATTTTCATTCTTTTTGTGTTTATCGGTTAAGATATGTTTAACAATACTGCTTTTTTTATACGTATAATAGTCACATGTTTCGCAAAAATATTTTCCGGCAACTTTTGGCAACTTTTCACTATCCATTACTATCCTTAATATTGTTGCATATAAATTTTTTAACCCCTTTTCCGGAAAATATTTTAAAAATTATCGTCACAAAGTTAGAATTATTTTTTTGGTAACCAGATGCTAATTTTCAATTATGCAGCGAAAAAAGTATTTTTAGCTATAAAATATTTTGACTTTTCAAAAATGGACAAAAAAAATGTCCAAAAATGAAAATCCCAAAAAACTTTCCCGAAAAAATTTCAAAAATCGTTGCTTCATGTGTAGGACCGTAAAAATACCCAAAAATCCGTTTTCCCCTACATTATGTAGTATTTGCGCTCTAAATAGGTTCTGTAAATATATATTTTTATATACTTAAAGAACAATTACCAACCTTTTTCAGTAGCTGGAGTAGTAGTATCAAAATCATAATCATTATATAAATTAGTTAATAATTCGTCAAAATCTAGATTAACTGAATTACAATGCTCCCATGTAAATCCATCGTATATATATGGCATTGAATAATAACTTTTGGTAGGGTTCGTCCATTCATGTATATCATTATTCGTTGGTCCCACTTTGGTATTTCTATCGTTATTCGTGGCATCATACATTTGGTCGTGTTGATAATGTCCATAACAACAATCACTTGATGTTTCAAAATCGTCAATATCACTATTATAGCACGACACTTTGTTACATACGTATTCTGCTTCCGCGTCTGTAGGCCAATCATCCGAATTAAAACCGCCTGCCATGTATTTTGCCTGTAGTAATCTTTCCGTGGTGGGGTGTATAGGCCAAAATGATGGGTCGGCTGGTGAGGCTGACTCCAAATGATCACCGCCAAACACTTTGCTGCCGTCACCTTCACAAATAAAGTCTATCCATGCGTCCCATCCTTCATCTGGCATATCATCTACCGGAACACATTCGTAATCACTATTTAATATGCTATGTTTCAACATTAAAGACAATACTGCCATACGGTCATCATTACATTCGTAGTTACAGGCAATATCTTCCTTTTCCAAAGAATATTCACCTTTTTCATTTGTAGCGGAACAATCGGTGGGCGGAATAAGAACGTCGGCTCTATACAATTCCTTCAAATAGAAAATCCAATTTTTACATAAATTTAATTGACCTTCTACGCTTAATATATAACCAGATTCTCTTAAAGGATCCATCGCATCACAGCCGAATACTCCACCTATAACACCGTGGGTGGACGCATGTGGCGCATAAGGTATTTGATGTAGAAAATCAGTGATACTGTCATATTCTAACATGGTGTAATGTGAATCGCATTTTGGTAAATCTTTGTCTACCGATACATAACGTGTTATATATTTTGAAGGATTTATGTTCCATGGCGCACGCATATACCCATAGGCGGTATACAGCTCATCATATTTGGTATTATAATCCGCCATTACGTTTGCCCATTTACCGTCTGGTATTTTTCCATCATCTATGCCATTACTCTCGTATAACCATCCCCATGTTAAATTATTGGGTAGAGTTAATGTGCCGAATGTATTTTCTTGAAACATTGGCGATTCCCATACACTTATATTGTAGGCAGTTTCAATAGTATAATCCCAATAAGGCAACGAAATAGATGGTTCTACGGCTTGCATGGCTTTTTCAAAGATATTGGTCATTTTAATGTGCTGCGCCAAAAAACCAAGACCTTCGTGAACATGATCTGCGTCTATCCATGCGGCATTAAAGTAGTGATATTCTAATAAATAGACATAATTATGATAACTGTCACCATACAATGCCTGACCGTCTTCTTCGGATGTAGTCCACATCGTATACATTGCCTCAATCGTTTTGGTTAAATCATCGTCGGTGAGAGCGCGAAATTCTCGTCTGACATACATACACAATAGTTTGCCTTCGCTAGTGCGCCCAGTATATTCGCCATTAACCGCGTTATATTGACGTAACGTTATACTGTATTCGTCATTTAATGGGTCACATTCATATTTAAAGGAAGTTGTATCGCTAAAACCGTCTATACAATCGTTGTTTTTATCACATATGGTATATTCATGATTGTATTTTCGGTCCGCATTATCGTCGCCTGTTGCCGTAATAGATATCCACATATTTGAATAAGGTTCTACGACACCTGTATATGGTTTTAAAAATTTGTATGAATATAAATCGCTGGCATTTGGTAAAAAAAAGGATAATGTGTCATAACCATCACGATTAGTTGTAAATCTTAAAGAAAATTGGTCGTAATAGTTGGTATATTCGTCATCATCTTCATCTAAATAAGTTGGAAATGAAGTGGGATTGTTCGTGTGGATATTTATATTGTTATTATTCATGTTATCATTATTATTCATGTTATCATTATTATTCATGTTGTTATTTATTAGAGGAGGATTCATAGTCTCTACAAATGTTAACGGACTAGTTGTTGTATTCTTTTTTGAAAAATATGATATATTAAAAGGTAAGGTAGTTATGAATAATACACTGAAAAATAAGGCGCACATATATCTTTTGTCTTTACGAAATGCGCCGAATAAAGATTCCGTAAATAATTTTAACCGGGTCTCATATGCTGGTTCAATAGTGTTATCTGGCCTATTTATTTCTGAAAAATTCACTCTTTCATTATAATCTTTAAAAGCTCCATAATTCATATTGTTCTTATATGTATAAGGTAATATATTTTTATGTTTGTATAAAAATATATATTTTGTGCGGATGTAAATGTTCAAACGTATAATTATATGACCTTATGTAAAATTTATGTGGCATATAATAGTGCCGCATTACCACCAACAAATACAACCATGTTGACACGTTCTTCTATTAAATACATGTTGTAATTGTAATCATAAATGCGCCAGGTTGGTTTATTGATACCAATAATATCGCCAGTCGCAGGGTCGCAAATAGTCAATACCTGCGCATAAGGATCTACTGGTGGAGAAATCGTAGTAAATTCAAACTGAATATTTGTAAATCGGCTCATGTTCATGGCGCCAGATGGCTGTATAACAAATGGATTCGTATCTAGACAAAAATTATAACAATATAATCCTAGCGGAGCATTCCCGGCAGTTCGCACATATTTTTCAATGAAATTATATACTCCTGCAGGTAATATATTTTCTCTATATTGACCATCTAATAATATTCCGAGTGCCACTAAAATATATTTAATATTTTGTGGATTGTACACGCCCGTAGTATAAAGGCCGCTTAGTGTCCCGTCTGGATTTAAACCCGGCCCAATTAGAGGCGGACCTGCCGGATCGGGATTGACGACACTACCAGTTGTAGAGGCTGGACTAATGTCTTGTGGCATATAATTGTATGGCCAATTGGTATAATTTGACCATTCATTGCGTAAATTAACATCGCTTCTCTGGAAATAAAACATCCAACTGATAACCATACCTATAGAATCCAAATCAATTCTATTTTGACCAGTAATATTATAATAAGGCTTCTCATAAACTTGCTTGAACAAATATTTTTGTTCGTTTTTTGCAAATATTTCAGCTTCATCGTTGGATAGAAAACAATAGGTGCAATTTAAATTTATATCGGCATTCCATAATGTTCTAAGGTCTAAATACGATGTTACTCCCAGCTCTTCATCCGGTGGAGTTTGAAGAAATCTATACAATTGCATGTATGTTTGGTTAAAATTTGGCGCAACAACCGGATAATTATTTGTGTAATCAACTACGTCGCGTATAGTAAACCATTCGTTAATCGGTCTAAATGACACGTTTATTTGAAGTTCGTTATATTGTAGCGCCACCAATGGAAAAGCTTGACTAGATACTAAATTGAACCAGGCGCCCAATGGAATATAGAGGTTACGTCCGGCAATAGAAGGTTGTGCGCCTGCCGGACTCGTCGTATAATAGGCATTCGGATAGGAGTTGACGCGTGAACCATAATTTGCCGGATCATTTAATTCAGGAACGTTTCCTATCATTTCATTGAACAAGGCCAATTTTTGGGTGCTAAAGTCTCGTTGAGCGGAAGCTAAAATGTACTGCCCTGAATATTGTTGTAATTGTTGATTTCCACAATTAATCGTAATACGGCTAATGATTTGCGCACCAATATTTTCTATCCATTTGAATTCGTATGGTGCCCAATCAGTATAAGTGACGGTTCCATCGGGATTTGTTATTGCCTGTGGACGAATGATTGGCGACCAAATATTGGGCAAATTTATGGAAATATAACAGTCCATAAGCAAATCGGCATATCGTTTCACCTTAAATGTAAAGGTAGATTCGGCCGTTAAACTTAGTGTTGGAGTTCCTTCGTAGTCAAGACGGAAATTTTGCTTACCGTAATTAGTATATTTTTTATAAGTTGCCTTCCAAAATGTTTTGCTTGGATTACCATTTAAAATTACATTTTGCTGAGATTGACTAACAAGCTGCATTAATCCACCTGCCATAATATTAGTATATAATATGGTAACTTTTTAATTGTTTATTCACCATTATAATTATAATTATTATTTCTAAACAATAAATTAAAAAATAATATAATATAGTAGATTAATGCCAACACAAATAAATTCTTTAGATGAATCATTTCAAACATATATGATAATGGCCTTTATTTTTATCATTTTGATTATATTTATCGGATACATGATTTATTTAAGTAAATTAGAAAAACGCGAATGTGATTATATGAACACATTATATCCTTCGGTTGACGGCTATATAAAACCTATTTCTTCTTCTGACCCAGACTGTAGTGGTAATTTGTTTGATTATTATATAAAGACCTCTTATAACTCTTGTAGTGGAGGCTCTTACAAAAACGATTTTGTAGATATTTGTAATCTAAAGGCAGTCATTAAACAAGGGGTTCGCTGTCTAGATTTTGAAGTGTATTCTGTGGACAATGAACCTGTGGTCGCCACGAGTACATCCGATGATTATTATATTAAGGAAACCTTTAATTCAGTGGATTTTGGTAGTGTAATGGATACCATTAACAATTATGCCTTTTCCGGCGGAACATGTCCTAATCCGACCGACCCTGTAATCATTCATTTACGTATCAAAAGTAATAACCAGCAAATGTATTCTAAATTGGCGAGTATATTTAAATCCTATGATTCCATTATGCTTGGCAAAGAATATAGTTTTGAAAATTCTGGTAGAAATTTAGGAGGAGTTCCTTTATTAACATTTAAAAACAAGGTCATTTTAATTGTAGACAAATTGAATAACGCCTTTTTGGAAAACCAAGATTTTTTAGAATATGTAAATTTGACGAGTAATTCGGTTTTTATGAGAGGTTATGATTATTACGGAGTTAAAAATAATCCCGACACGAATGAACTGACAGAGTATAACAAGAGAGATATGACTATTGTGTTTCCAGATAGCGGTGCTAATCCAGCAAACCCTAGTGGTATGTTATGTAGAACATATGGATGTCAAATGGTGGCAATGCGTTATCAGATGGTGGATAATTTGTTAATGGAGAATGCGGCGTTTTTTGATAAATGTGGATATGCGTTTTGCTTGAAACCACAAGAGTTAAGATACGTACCAGTTACCATACCAGACCCTACTCCACAAGACCCCGCAAATTCTTATGCTACGCGAAATGTTGGCACCGATTATTATAACTTTAACTACTAATCCACTTTTTTCAAAAGTGGAAAAAGTGGATAAAGGCGGATTTAATTGTTTTGCTCCACTTTTTTTAAAAGTGGATATATATATAAGAAGTATCAAATGAAACAAAAAAATATTTGTAAAGGTTTAACATTTAACGATTGTGAATTGGCTATTCTTCGTATGGCCGTTGATAAAGCTGAAGAGAAAATCGGCAAACGCATTGTAAAGTCGGACGAAATAAAAAAAATCATTGAAATTGTGGAAGATTTTATCAAAGTCAAAAATCTAATTTGTTACGGTGGAACTGCCATTAATAATATATTACCAACCGAAGACCAATTTTATAACAAAGAGGTTGAGATTCCTGACTATGATTTTTTTACCATGAATGCAGTAAACGACGCCAAGGAATTGGCCGATATTTATTACAAAGCCGGCTTTACTGACGTAGAGGCCAAATCTGGACAGCATCACGGCACATATAAAGTATTTGTAAATTATATACCGGTTGCCGATATTACCTATTTACCCAAAGCCATTTACAGCTCCTTAAAAAAAGACGCAATAAGAGTGGGAGGAATCTTATATACTCCGCCAAATTATTTGCGAATGGCAATGTATTTAGAATTATCGCGTCCAGCCGGAGACACGAGTCGTTGGGAAAAAGTGATGAAGCGTTTATCGCTACTCAATAAACATTATCCTGTCACCGATTTAAATTGTAATGAAGTTGATTTTCAGAGAGAAATGTCTTTTGCGAAAGAAGATACATATTCCAATAAATCCAATAAATCTAATGAAAATTTGGAAGATGAAATCTACGAAAATGTAAGAAATACATTGGTAAATCAAGGGGTTGTTTTCTTTGGCGGATACGCGATTTCACTATATTCGCAGTATATGCCAAAAAATTTGCGACATAAATTAGAAAAAGTAGCAGATTTTGATGTATTGTCTAATGAACCAGAAACAACTGCTCAAATTGTAAAGGAGCGCTTAAAAGATATAGGGGTTAAAAACACAAAAGTCATCAAGAGAGAACCAGTTGGCGAAGTAATACCTCCGCATTACGAAATTCGCATTGGAAAAGACACAATTGTCTTCATTTATAAACCAATCGCTTGTCATAGTTATAATATTTTAAATATTGGTGCTCAAAAAGTAAAAATAGCTACCGTAGACACTATGTTGAGTTTTTATTTGGCGTTTTTATATGCCGACCGTCCTTATTACAACCAATTTTTAGACCGCATATTGTGCATGTCCAAATTCCTTTTTGACGTTCAACAAAAAAATAGATTGGAACAAAAGGGGTTGTTGCGACGCTTCAGTATAACATGTTATGGGCATCAAGAATCTGTGGAAGAAATGCGCGCAGATAAGGCCGAAAAATATAAGGAGTTAAAACAAAAGGGTGATAAAAAAGAATTTGAAGAATGGTTTTTAAATTATAAGCCAGAATCAATACAAAATAACAAAAATATTGATAAAATACAAAAAAAGAAAAAAAGAAAGACAAAAACCAAAAAAGCGAAAAAAATTTTTGCCATTTATGGAGGAAAAACGCGTCGCAATAAATAGTTGATTCCGACTCACATTTGGTGTAGATTATGGATAATAATATACATAATCTATACAATTTTTACACGCGTTGGCAAACTCCACCATAACATTCGTCTAATTTATCCTGGAATGTGACTCTTTTTCGTTTGGTATTTTCGTAATATTTGTATCCCAAAAAGCCCAGTATACCAATCAATAAAAGAATTCCTATATAAATATATATGTTATATTCACCCTGTGATGTAATGTCAATGATTTCATTTACCAAAGGTATTTTATTTACCGAAGGAAGAATATCATTTACCGAAGGTATTTCATTTACCAAAGGTATTTCATTTACCAAAGGTATTTCATTTACCAAAGGAACCAAACTATGTAATGAAAATTCGGCACTAGTGATATCAATTTCGTCCATTATATCTAAAATTATATAAATTATCTATTTGTTATACGCGCAAACAATTCTCATTTACAAACAATAATTTTCCAAAATAATGATAAAAATATCTTGCCCTATTTTTGATAATATTTTATACAACACAGTATTTTTAAAATCATCAGAAATATTATCCTTAATTAAAATAAAAAAATATGTTAAATAAATACAACACATCTCTATGCACAATTTACAATAATTCAACCCTTTGTTGGTTACGGTCCATTCATTCACATAACTACACATTTGGGTTGAAGATTGTTTTATAAAAAACGAATGTATATCTAATAGCCCCGAGAGTATTCTATGAAAATTCGTCTTTTCATTTTTCACATTTAATAAATTACCTATTTTATCGTAACCATACAAGTCTAAATATAGAATTTTTTTACCAACTTCTTTCGTAAAAACGTACGGGGTTATCCCGTCAATGCATTTATTTTGATACAATATGTTTCCGTCTATTAAAAAGGGAATGAATGACGACCTGATAATGGTATTGATGACGTCATCAACGTCTTTGTAATTTGATTTCACCGGTTTAGTCCCCCTTTTAATGTTATTATAAGTAATAAACAACTTGTTATTTATTCGCGCTACTATGTCTTCTGGTATCCGATCCGCCAAATGTTTTTTAAGTTCTTTAACAAAATGAAGTCTATAGGTTTGTCTAAAATCTTTATTCACTACTTCATACAGTTTTGGCATAAGGTCTAACGCATCCATATAATATAAAAAGGCCACAATTGAGCCGACACTACATCCAGAGATGCGGTCAATGGTAATATATTTGCGCTTTTCCATTTCTTTTAAAAAATACAGAGCTCCTACTAAATAGCTCCCGTTAAAAATCCCGCCGTCCAGCACAACGTCAATCAACAACGGTTCCTTAGAATTTTTTATTTCATCTGGTAAATTGTCTATTAATTTTATCACGTATTCTTCAATCATAATAACTTGTTATAGTTACTATATGGTTCGTTTTTCTATTTTACAATAAAACGAGTTACAATTTTATCGGGTTATATCCTTTCGTTTTTCAATAATCGTTTAATAAAATCACCCTTATTTTTATAAGACACATATATGTTTATTAATTCGGCAGGGGAATAAAAATACTCCTTGACTTGTTTTAAAATATTCTTATCAATCTTTGTTCCAAATAAATGGAAATATATTTCCGCGATTGTATTATGGCTTGCGTTACTAAGTTCGTGAGTAATATCAATTCTACCAGGTCTTATTAAAGCGGGATCTAGTGTATTATAGTGATTTGAAGAAATCACTAATATTCTTCCGGGAGTTTCTCTTATACCATCCCAGAGATTCAAAATATCGTCCAGTGTAATAGGGTCTTCCAATGACGGTATTTTTACACTCTTAAATTCATTCAAATCACTGATACCTTGAATTACATTTCCCAATGTATTTATTTCACTACTAGTAATACTAGTGTTTATACTTTCGCTCAAAACGTGTGTTAACGTCTTGTTTAAAGTCTGGTTTACATCTGTCCGGATATTATTTTCTGGTTGTTTTTTATGGTTTCTATCTAAAATAATATCTCCAATACAATCTACATCTTCAAAAACTATGATTTTTTTATCAAATGAAATACTATTCACTTCATTTTTATCGTTGTATCTATTTTCAAAAAAGAATTGTTCTAATTGTCCTTTTGTTTTTATTGTTTTAAATGACATTACAATAATATGCCGATTGGTGTAATTCGCCAGAGCTTTTATAAAAGATGTTTTGCCGGTTCCTGGAGGCCCGTGTAAACCAATTCCCATTGAATAAGGAATACCCTTTTCATAATACCAATTTCGGTTTTGTAAAAAATAATCTATTTTTGTCAATAATTCTTTTTTTCCATCAAAGAAAATATTATTAAATGTTCTTGCACTTTCAAAAATATCTTCCCTCCAACAATTCAAGCGCGATTCATCTTCCTCCGTCGTTTTAACTTTATCTAAAAAATAAATAAACTTTCTATTGCTACGGTTTTCTTTTATAGACATCAAATATTTTTCGGTAATTTCGTCCACATATTTTTTTAGATAATTTACAGAATACACATAGGAATAAATGTGTATAGTTATTTTGTCAGTTTTAGTATTTATTTTATCCTCTTTATTAGTAGAATCATCTTGAGAAATTTCGGTTTTTACAAAAATATTATCACTAATTTTAAAATGTTTATTTTGATAAACCATAAATATATCCATGTTTTTTCTTTTATCGCCGTCTAGAGACGAGGATTGATAATTACTATGAGCTTCTTTAATACTATAAATACCATTTATAGTATCCATATTGGAAATAATATAATCCAAAAGAGCTTTAAAACGATTGCTGTAAACTGCCGTTACATTTGGGCTATAACTAAAGGCAGAAACAACCATGCTTCTTTTTCCTTCCAATACAAGGATATTTTTTTTATAAAAAAGACTTTTAATATCATCAAGGGATAATTTCATAAAAATCTGGTCAATATTATTGTCATACACATAGTTAATTATATAACCCACAACACTAATGACTACGGTAGAAATAATCGTGTCGTATATCGGGTCGCCAGTTTTAAAATAATTAAACATGGCCATTTTTGTTACGTTCGCATAAGATGTATGTAATGTATGTAAAAAGTCTATCATTCAATATAACTTTTGCGTAATTATATTGAATAAATATGTTTATATAGTTTACAAAACTTTATTTGTTGAATATTTATAATGGGACACCCAGAGGACATATCAATAGAGATTTAAGGGCAACGTTACCGATAAATGAATTAAAAGGGTTTTGTAAAAATAAATAAATTAAAAACTGCCGAAATGATTTGTAATTTTATTAAAGAAATAAAACAGCAAACCAAATAAGACACTCGTGAATAAAAAACCATTTAAATTTAAATTTCCATCGTTGGAAAATAACATAGGAAGATAACGAAACAAAATTTTTCTAAAAAATGGTAGTTGAAATAAGAAATATAAAACGGCCAATAAAAGAGGTGTTTGTATTTCATTATACATATCGTCTAACGAATTTTGGTTGCGCATATTTTTATTGTAGTCGTTTATCATGTCACTTGTTTGTTCATAATTTTTAATATAATCAATATTATTTGGAGGGGGTGGTACATAATTCGGTTGAATTTGCGGGTCGTTGCTGTGACCAGTAGTAGTCATTGGAATATCCCTGGACGGTAATTGGGTAGCTCCGGTAATAGTGGCTTGTTGAAGACCCGATACTATTTGACTGATGGTTGTTTGATCTAAAGTTAAGCTTTGGTTTTGCCCTTGATTTGGAACTTGTATAGGAGCTACATTTTCAGAAGCAGTTAATGATATATTATTGCTAATATTTCCTCCGCCGACTGGGTCGGTAGGAAGGTCTAAAATATTGGTAGAATCACTCATTATTACACCGACCGAAAAGAAAAACAAGACAAAATCGCACAACTACTCAAAATCCACTAATTTTGCGTTTGCGTTACATTTCGTAGGAACAGGACTATATTTTACACATTTTCCAGAACTTTTGTATATTTTATCCTTAATTTGTTCTAAAGGAGGAGCATAGAATAAAATACATTCCTTATTTTTACAAACCGCTCTAAATAAAGAGGCTAAACCAAATCCTAATAAAATAGACATGATTTTTTTTCCGGTTTCAGTATGAATAAATTTTCCTAGATTTATTGCCATATATATCCACTTTTAAAAAAAGTGTAGCAAAATAATATATCAGGTTAAAAAACCAACTGTGCTTCGCTGAAGGTGGAACTAAACACACTTCTCAAATTAGATTTATCGGCGTTTGAAATGTTAAAAGGTGTAAAAGCTGGATTTAGGCCTGTATAGGTATAGTAGAGATTAGTGATTCGTCAGAAGGGCACTCTACCACTTCTTCTTTAAAATAAAAACAATTGTCCGCTTTATCCTTAAATAAAACCTTGTTTACTGTTTCCGGACTAGGATAAACATAGATTTTTTTCATTTCAGGGCCTAAAATATAGACAAAAAAGAGTCCGATCGCAAAACTAACTAAAAATATAGGTATGGAAATATAGTTTAATAACATTTATATATTTTATATATTTTATATTTTACAAAATTGTTTCTACCTCTTCTTTATTCGTTTCAGCCACCTTTTCTAGTGGTTTCATTACAAATTTACCTTCATCTTTTTCTGAAAGCGCCGAAGACGAAGATGAAGCCGACGACGAAGATTCAATAATAAATTTTGGCTTGGTAGTCTTCTTTTTTTCCACCTCAAGACCAACATTGTAATCAACCACTTTATGTTGAAAACTACTATAAAGTAAACTTTGAATACTTTGTTTATTTTGAATCAAGCTACATGTATTTGTTGCGTTATCATACCATACCATATTTTCGTTGTATTTTAAAGTTCTAATTTTATTCATCAATGGAACTAATGTATTTACATATATATTTACTGCGTCACGCGCATATTGCGCATTATCAGTCTCATTCATTTTTTTAATACAGTCTTTAATCTCGTTAATTTGTATGTACGAATTCGTAATAGATTCCTCTAAATCGGCCTTTTTGGCATCATTATCTACGATTAAATTATAATTGTCAAAATAAGCCTCGTATAACGATGTATAAAAGCTGATGGTATCTTTTAAATCGTCAAACTCTTCTAATACTTGTTCTGTGGGTAAATATCCAAATAACAATTTGTTTTTGTAGTCAATGACTTTATTTTTAGCGTCTTGAATATCTTTTTGGATCGTATTTAACCGAGTTGGTAATAACTCCATTTCGCCTACGTGAATCTTAATATTAAAATTACATGGGTCCGCGATTATACCACATGTTGCGCTATATTGTCTATATCCTTCGTCTGTTTCATTACCGCGAATATATGTGGTTTGAAATTTACTTCCACCTGGTCTTTTACAGTTGATACATTTGGGTTTTAATTTCAAAAACTCGGCTCGCTTCTCTCGGTTACTTAAGGTTGTGTTGTTTATTATTTGTTTTTTATTATTCATATTTTGAGTTTCGTAACCCTGTTTTAGTTTAAAATACTCATTCAACGCTTCTTTTGCGTCAGGTATACTTTTATTTACATTTTCTTCAGTATTCGTCTCTGAATTATTAGCAGTTGCCATTTATATATTATATCGTGTATAATTTATTTAGAATTTTACATAAATTCTAATAAATAGAGTTAGATTATCTAATAAATAGAGTTAGATTATCTAATAAATATGTTTAGAATGTATAATATCATATTCGCTTTCCCAGGCAGGTAATCCAGTGATTAACTCTTGATGAGCTACACGTTTTGCTTGTTGGAATTTTTGAATTTTTGACAATATGTATTGTTGTTTTTCCCTATTTTTTTGTTCTATTTCTGCAGGAGTCATTTTGCCTTTAAATTTATACATTAGAATTAATCCTAAAACAAGTAGAAAGGCAATAAACAATCCAATATTAAACACCATATTGTGGAAATTCTCTCTTACCACATGGCATTGCTTTAGGGTTTGATGTAAAAAAAATTTTACTCCGGGCTCTGTAAGGGACGGTTTAGGAGAAGGCCATCCTCCGCCATCTTGATTAGAAAAGTTGTTAAAATCCATAATAAAAGCCGTTGGTTATTTAATATAGTTAAAATTAAAAAATAAATTATACATATTATCTATATGGCTAATTCTTATCTAAATATTGTAACTTTTTTATTAACAACATTAACGTATTATTTGGCGATAAAGCCTAGTTTCACGTATGAAATGTCGTCTGACCCAGAAAAACACAAGGCGTATATCAGTAACAGTTATATGTATTTAGCTGTTTATTTTTTGTTGGTGATTGTGATACAATTTATGGTAAACGCTTCAATTATAGCTTCAACTTGTGGCGGAAGTATTACTGAAAATATGGGTGCGGCAGGTGTATATACTTTTATTCCATGGACACTCATTTTCGGTGTATTAGTTATAATACTAACTGTTTATCCTGGTTTCAAGAGCGCGTTTTCAGATGTAATTGGTTATTTTTGGGTGTCTAGTTCAGCAAATAAATTAATTACAGAATTATTGATAAATCAAGATTTGGAGAAAGTTTTGAACAAACCAACTGGAAATGGACTAAATAATGAAGTTTCTACTACAAATACTGGCGAGCCACTTGTAGCGAGTGCTCCGACCCAAGAACAACATGACATTAGGTATCAAGGTGGAAATGGAAATTCAGTTACCAAGGAACAAATGCAGGAAGCCTCTGATTTAATTATAAAAATTTGCGGTAATACGTCCATTTTAATTAATCAAATTGTGCCATCCAATTTTGAATCTTATTGGAATATATTAAAACCATTAATGAAGGAAAAATATCAGACAAATGCTGAAGCAGAAAATAAGATAAAGAAGGAGTTGTTTGAAGTTGTAGTCGCGAGAGATAATATTGGTGAGGCAATGTGGTATATGTATACAGGACTTTTATTAACGTCTATCGTTCAACTCAAAATAACCACTAGAGGATGTGTGAATAATCCAAAAACAATGGAAGAAAATTACAATAAATTTGTAGAAGCTGAACAACAGGCAAAGGACCAACAACAATTAGCAACCAGCACAACATACACGATTACAAATTAAATCCACCTTTGGAAAAGGTTGAGCCAAAAATAATATTAGATAATACTTCAAATAAATTTGTTAATTATAACTCCTTTTTCATTTTTTCTTCAAGTTTCTTTAATTTCTCCTTTTTTATTCAAATATGCTCGTCGTGCGTATTCCTTCTTCTTTTCATTAGATAGATTAGCAGAATAATTGGTTTTTTCTTTATTATTTTCATAATATTTTTTCATATTAGAAGGAGCAGTATATTTTTGAGATGTTCTTTTGTTTCTGCTAATTATATCTCAAGACTATTTATTTTTTTTCTTTTAATTTATTATTTTCTTGTATAATTATTTCGTAATTTATTGACATTTATATAATAAACTTCTAAACTATTTAAAGATAAATATACAATTTATATTGTGACTAATGTATAGTCACAAAAGGCTCCAATAGCTTAGTGGTAGAGCATTACACTTGTAATGTAAAGGTCTTGAGTTCAATCCTCAATTGGAGCTCAAAATAAATTTATTTTTTTACAACATAAAAAAATAAAAATCTGTATCTCTTCAATAATCTATATTTTGGATATATTTACTCAAAGTATATAATACAGGCAAGCTTGCTAACATTCCAGTAACAATTAATCCACCTGTTAAAATATTTTTATTTAATTCATTTATTTCTTCATATACAACTTCCATTTTAGGTTCTACAGACCAAATGTTACTTTTGCCGTCTTGATCTTTCGATCTTCCTAAACGGAAAATTTTATTAGATGGTTTACTTGTAGTATCTATTTCCAATTCATTATTATCCAATTCATTATTATTAGCTTGTAATAAAAGATTGTGTTTTTTATGAAACAAAGAAGGACTAATTGGTGTGTAAAAAGCGACATTATGATAATAATGTAATAAACAAAGCAACAAGACAAAATTATTTTGAATCATTTTCTGGTCGGTCTAGTATATATGTATATATATGTTTATCAAATCTAAACGAAAATAACACCTATAAAATAGGCATTTGAAATATATATACATATTTTATAATTTTTTATAATATGTCTTATTCTTGACATCATCTATATTACGTAAATATGCTTCCAAACGGTATAATTCTTTAGAAACATAAAATAACAAGAAAATAGGGTTCAAATAGAAACACGTTCCCGCAACGCCTTTTGATAATGAGGTCAAGTAATATTTGTGTGGTTTTTCAGGAAGAGTTGGCTCACTATAATAAGGATTTCCTGTTTTATATTTTTTCAGTGATTCATTATATTCGTGCATTTTGCTGTTATATCTTTCTAAATCATTTTGGTGTTCATAATCGTAGTCTTGAATGCCTCTATAAAATCCTAAGGATCCCCATCCAATACCAGTAACCTTAAGTAGTCTAATGATACGTTTTTCAATGTGTGGTATATTTTT
>JACCDO011062222.1_pt1 | contig 60519 bp, 77 predicted proteins | sample 7446101 | NCBI WGS metagenome assembly JACCDO01 (sample SAMN15323440, study PRJNA562643) | freshwater metagenome | isolation source: river surface water | place: USA:Blue River Watershed | collected 2017-08-16 | reverse complement strand
GTGGGCGACTCGGTGAAGATCATCAAGGAACCTGAAATCTCTGTCAAGAACTATGCACGTGGCACTCAAGTGACCGCGCAAGACCTCGACGACAGCGACTTCACTCTGGTGGTCGATAAGTCTGCCTACTTCGCTTTCAAGGTTGACGACATTGAGTCTTCGCAGTCGCATGTGAACTGGATGTCGATGGCTTCTGATCGTGCTGCCTATCGTCTGAAGGACAACTACGACCAAGACGTTCTGGGCTACATGACAGGCTTCCAGCAAGCTGCTCTGAACTCTGTGGCTACTGTTGCCCGTACAACGGCTTCTGGTACTGCTGCTGTGGCTACTGCTGATAGCGATGAGTTGCTGGCTTCTATGAAGCTGAAGAAGGGCTCTTTCGCCAACATTACGACAGCTTCTGCTGGTGAGCATTCCATCCCTGTGACGCCTCGTCTGCCGGGTACGACTTCTCTGCCGAATGACCGCGTGTCTCCGCTGATGATCATCTCTCGCATGTCTCGTCTGCTTGATCAACAAAACGTTGATACAAACGGTCGTTTCATTGTAGTTGACCCGATCTTCGTGGAAATGCTGAAAGACGAAGACAGCCGCCTGCTCAACAGCGACTTCGGTGGCTCTGGTCTGCAGAACGGTCTTGTGCTGAGCAACCTGCACGGCTTCAAGGTGTATGTGTCGAACAACCTGCCCGCTATCGGCACTGGTCCCGGCACTGCTGGTACAGCTAACCAGAACGACAACTACGGCATCATCGTTGCCGGTCATGAGTCGGCTGTGGCTACTGCTGAGACCATCACCAAGACTGAAACCTATCGCGATCCTGACAGCTTTGCTGACATCGTTCGTGGTATGCATGTCTACGGTCGCAAGCTGCTTCGCCCTGAAGCAATTGTCCGCGCTAAGTACAACGTGGCGTAATGTAAAGAGGGGGTTTCGGCCCCCTCCTTTTGAAAGGAAAAATAATGGCTGCTGTTCAATCTCTTCGTAATCGCGCCTATGTTGTGGAAAAGGATGTGTCGCTTGCCGCCACTTCTGGCACCGCTGTAGGCATCTCTGTGGGCGCTGGCACTCTGGTGCTTGCCGTCGGTTTCCAAAACTATACGACGGTGCCTGATGTCACCACGTATACGATGGACATCACCGATGGTACAACCACCTTCGCTAACGACCTCAACTTCGACAATACCGCTGCTAACAGCATCAAGATCGGTACTACCGCTGGTGTTGTGGCTGCTAACGACACCATCGACGTTGTGACGACCATCTCTGGTTCTCCCGGCGTTATTGCTGGTCGCGTGTTTGCCATCGTTGTTGATGTCAATAAGGATTGGGCTGCTCCCGGTTCTGTTGATCGCGATACTCTGGCTTAAGCTGTGTTAACAACAGAGACGGTGGCTATGCTGCTGTCTCTGTTTTTTTTGTTTTAGGAATATCATGGCAATTACATCAGCGGTTTGTAACAGTTTTAAGCAAGAATTGTTTGGTGGTATGCACGATCTAGATACTGATGTAATCAAAATTGCGCTGTATACAAATGCTGCTACGTTGGGTGCCAGCACTACGGCATACAGCACTACTAATGAAGTGGTAGGTGCAGGATATACTGCTGGTGGTAACACTCTGAGTGGTGCTGCTATTTCTTTGGATGGCAGTGTTGCCATTGTTGACTTTAGTGATACAACGTGGAGTAGTTCCACTATCACTGCCAGAGGTGCATTAATTTATAACAGCAGCAAGAGCAATAAAGCCATTGCTGCTGTTGATTTCGGTGGTGATAAAATTTCCACCAGTGGTGATTTTACGGTGGTGTTTCCTGCTGCTACCGGAACAAATGCGATGATTCGCATTAACTAAAGAGGTATTGAAATGGCTGTTACTTACACAACTGCGGTGAAGAATGCTCGTCTGGATGCTGTTACCGCTCAGATTGATGCTGGCGCTGGCGCTGGCAAACTTGAGATTGGTACGACAGGTATGGGCACTGTGTTGGCGACAATTACGTTGGGTGATCCGTCCGCATCTGCTGCTTCCAGCGGCGTGTTGACGTTCTCTGGTTTCCCTCGCTCTGATACGTCTGCTGACGCTACAGGCACTGCTGCTGCTGCCCGCATTCGTGACAGCAACAACACTGACATTGTTACTGGCTTGACGGTGGGTACGAGTGGTAGTGACATCAACTTGGATAGCACTTCCATCACTGCTGGTCAAACTGTCACCATCACTTCAGCGACAATCACGCATGCTTAAGGTGGTGGTTTATGACCATCACTCTAAGAAATACTAAAGGCTCTGCTCTTACTTACAACGAGCTTGACGGCAACTTTTCCGATCTTGCTGCGCGAACAAATCTTGCGTGGCAGATGGAAGGGCTTGAGCCTACGTTGCGTGACAACGTGGGCAATCCTGCAGAGCTAATTGATTTTAAGGGCAGCACCTTTGTGCTGGGGTTCTCCGCAACGGTGAACCAAGAGTCTTATGTCAACTGGGATGTGCCGCTTCAATGGGCACCCGGCACTGATCTGTATGCTGCAGTGCATTGGTCCCCCGGAGCAAGCACCAACACAGGTGATGTTAGATGGGGATTTGAGTTTACGACGGCTCCGGTGAATGGTACGTTTGGTGATACGACGTTCTTTTATGTTCTGTCGTCTACAAGCGGCACAGCGTGGAAACATATTCAAGCAGTAAGTGCTCCATATTCTGGAGCTTCTGCTGCACCTAATCAACGATTTATCATCAAGTTCTTTCGTGATGCAACTAATGGTGCAGATACATTCCCAGACACTGCGTACTTGATTGGTGTCGATTTCTACTACCAGACCAGCAAGTTCGGAACTTCGACGTTTACTCCTCCGTTCACCTAAAGGTGCTATATGGCTCGTTACGCCAAGCCTTGCACCGACGCTGATTACTTCGATGTCTTCATTGCCATACGCGATGACTTGAATGCGCGTGGGTATGAAGTAATTTCTGGTGAATATGGTGCTGATGTATTGGACATCGGTACTGATCAACCGCTGCCACAGTCTGTAATGGACCTGTGGGGACTGACTGAGGTGCCCTGATGGCTATTCAGTACGTCGGCGGCAATACCGCAACCAAAGCCGGAGCAACCTCCGGCAACAGCACGATCAGCCTGACGACGCTGACGGGCGGCATCTCATCGACTGCTGCCATTGGTGATATCGTAATTGCGGTCTTTGCGACGGGCTCAGCGGCTGACAGAACGCTGCTGATTCAAGACCCCAGTGCAGTTGCGTACACGCTGATCGGTACGGAGCTTTACTCCAACGGCACGACGTACGACAGCAATCTGCGGGTCGCATATAAGCGCTTAACTGCTGCTGATGCCACGGTAACTTTTGGCCCTACGGGTAATGCTGCGGACGCTGGCTCGATGGCCGTGCATGTTTGGCGCGGCGTTGACGGTACAACCCCACTTGATGTTGCCGCCACCACAGCCACCGACACAGGTACAGGCAGGCCAAATCCCCCCGCCATCACGCCAACGACAACTGGCGCTGAGGTTATTGTTGTTGGTGGCGCTGCCGCAGGTACAGGCGCAGTTTTTGTAGGTACAGGGCTTGCCAATTTTCGCACCGCCACCAGCGTTGATACCAACGACGCGATGGTGGGCATCGGCTCGTTTGACTGGGTTTCGGGCACTTACGACCCAGCAGCATGGACGGGTGGTACAGCTAATGCGGCGGACTCTTGGACATCTGTTACGCTTGCACTTCGTCCACAGTCTGATCCAAGTGGCTCGTTGGCAGCGTCAGAGACAGGCAGCGACACCTTTGCATCTACTGGAGACGTCATTGTCGAAGGCAGCTTAGCAGCGTCTGAGACAGGCTCTGACACCTTTGCTGCCACCGGAACTGTTGGTGCGGCAGCCATCAGCGGCTCTCTAGCAGCTACAGAGGTTGGCGCAGACACCTTCACAGCTACTGGCGACGTCATTGTCAAAGGCAGCTTAGCAGCGTCAGAGACAGGCTCTGACACTTTCACAGCTACTGGCGACGTCATTGTCAAAGGCTCGTTGGCAGCGTCAGAGACAGGCAGCGACACCTTTGCTGCTATAGGCGATGTCATTGTCAAAGGCAGCTTAGCGGCGTCTGAAACAGGCTCTGATACGTTTGCAGCTACAGGCGATGTCATCGTCAAAGGTAGCCTAGCAGCATCAGAAACCGGCGCAGACACTTTCGCAGCTACTGGCGATGTCATCGTCAAAGGCTCTCTAGCAGCGTCTGAAACAGGAGCAGACACCTTTGCAGCTACTGGTGATGTCATTGTCAAAGGCTCTTTGGCGGCATCAGAAACCGGCGCAGACACCTTTGCTGCCACCGGCACTGTAGCCTTTAACGCCATCAGCGGGTCGTTGGCAGCTACAGAGGCTGGTGCAGACACCTTTGCTGCTACTGGTGACGTCATTGTCTCTGGTGCTTTGACAGCGTCTGAGACGGGCAATGACACCTTCTCAGCTTCTGGTATTGGACAATCAACAGGCACGTTTGCAGCTACAGAGGTAGGCGTTGACAGCTTCGCGGCTAGCGGCACTGTTCTTGTCGAAGGATCGTTAGCAGCTACAGAAGCAAGCGCTGATAGCTTTGCTAGCACCGGCACTATCCTTGTTGAAGGCGCATTAGTTGCATCAGAGACCGGCGATGATAGCTTTGCCGCTAGCGGCACTGTTATTGTTGAAGGGTCACTGGCAGCGTCTGAATCAGGCGATGATACTTTCGCTGCCTCTGGCACTGTAGCAACCACTGGTGTCTTTGCAGCAACCGAAACAGGCGCTGATAGCTTTGCAGCTAGCGGCACTGTTCTTGTTGAAGGCTCACTGATAGCGTCTGAAGCAGGCAATGATGTATTCGCTGCCGATGGTGTTGTTCCAAGATCAGGCGTTGTTGCAGCAACAGAGGCAGGCAGCGATGTTTTTGCCGCTATTGGCGATGTTGTTGTACAAGGCTCTTTAGCAGTTTCAGAGACAGGTGCAGACACCTTTACAGCCTCTGGCAATGTCATTAGTTCTGGTGCTTTGATAGCATCTGAAACAGGCGCTGACAGCTTCACAGCTATCGGCACTGTTCTTGTTGAAGGATCATTGACAACATCTGAAGTAGGCAGCGATATCTTTGCTGCTACTGGTGTGTTGCCTATTAATGGTACATTTACACCGACAGAGTTACCGGATGTTTTCGGTACGTTGTTTGTTGACTATGTCACAGACGGATATGCTGAAAACGGATACGTTGCACAGCAGCAAGGAGTTAATGGTACTGTCTCTGTTGCAGAGCTTACTGGCTTTGCAATTACATCGTCTATTGGTGCTCTTTCGGTTGCTGCAGATGCTAATGCAAGTGTTGTTGGTGTTGAAGTAACAACAAGCATTGGCACCGTTGATGTCTATGAAAATGAAGTTGTTGTTGTTTCAGGCTATGAACTAACAACGAATACTGGCAACATTGTTGTCAATACCACTGAGTTTGATTTTGAAGCTGTAAAAAATAGTTTCGATAAAAACAGGGTTGTTTATGTTGAACCAAAGACTCCTGCAATCGACAGATATGTTCATGTTGAAGCTCAGCCTAGAATAGTATATATTGAAACAAAGCCGACGACGATTGACAGAAAAGTTGTTGTGGCAAGAGAGGTTAGACAAGTGTACGTAAGTCGTGGTACAACGAGCAAAGACCGCACAGTAAATATAGGAACTTAACATGTCGTATCGGTGGCCTAATAAGGACAAAGATGAACAACTCGACTACAGTGTCGATTGGTCACGCTGGCTTGGCAACGGTGTCATCATTAGTGTGGTCGATTGGTTTGTCGATAATTCTTCAGGAGTAAAGACGGCATTTACAGCAGGAAGTGTTGTCAATGGTCTTCAGAATGTTGCTGTCACACAAACCAACACTGTTGCTACTATCAATCTAGCACTTGGCACCAATAATGTAGAGTATAAAATCTATTGCCGCATTACTGATAGTAGTGGCTCTATTGCGGAGCGCATCATTAAACTTCGCATTAAGGAGCAATAATATGGCATACAACTACCTTGAAATTACCAATGCTTTGCTTCGTTCTTTGAACGAGGTTGAGCTTACTTCTGCCAACTTCCTTACTGCTAAGGCTTTTTATGCTCACGCTAAGGATGCTGTCAATAATGCTTTGCGTGACATTAATCAAGCTGGACAGGATTGGCCTTTCAATCACGTTGAGCAAGAAGACACGTTGACGGCTGGGGAAAATCGATATAGTTTTCCAACAGATGCTTCCAAGATTGATTTTGACAGCTTTCGTATCAAAGCAGACAGCACTTTCGGAAATGATACTGTACGTCTCAAAGTAATTACATATGATGATTATTTGAAGCACTATGTAGATCAAGAATATACGATAGACACCTCTGTTCGCAATGTACCGTCTATGGTTTGTCAGGCACCTAGCGAAGAATACATTGTAATTCCTCCACCTAGAGAAGCCTATGAGCTTGTCTATGAATATTATCGTATTCCTGTTGATCTAGTTAATCCGACAGATGTTCCATTTGTCCCTGAGCGATATAAGCATGTTATCCTTGACGGTGCTAAATATCACGCTTATATGTTTAGAAGCAACGAACAAGCTGCCAATATTGCAAAAAGCAAGTTTGAAGAAGGCTTGAAGAGAATGCGAACCATCCTAATCAATAGGTATGAGTACATCACTTCAACGTATATTCCTCAAGGCACTATGCTTGTTACTGGATCGAGAATAGCCTAAATGGATAGGTGGCAAACATATCAGTTTGAATTTCGTGGTGGATTGATTAGCAATCTGTCCCCAATTCAACACGGTCTTAAAGCACCCGGTAGCGCTAGAATATTGCGTAATTTTGAGCCATCTATTGAGGGTGGCTATAGGCGTATTCTTGGATATATCAAGTATGATAGCAATACTATTCCGTGGGCTGGTAAACCTGTTGTGCAGGGTGGTGGACAAACAGGTACTACGCTTGTATTAGCGGGAGTTTCTACTGCTCCTCTCGCTGGTAGTACAATTGTTGTTGGTGGTAATACTTATACTATTAGCACTGGCGGTGTACTTTTTGACGCTACTAATAAGATTTTGACATTGACGTTGACATCGTCACTAGTGTCTAGTCCTGCTGATGGTGCCGTTGTCACCTTTGCCAACAGAACAGATATTGTCAGTACCGGCATTTCAGCTTGGGACGATGCTGTCATTGTTGCTAGAGGCTCTGATCTATATAGGACAACAGGAGCAGGGTATACACAAATCAATGTGCCTACCTATGGCACAGTGCTTGTCAATGGAGGTTCTCAGACAGGAAGCACGTTGATTGTTGACGGCTTAACATCGACACCTCAGCAATATGATACGTTTACCATTGCTGGCATTGAAAAGACATACATCATCACCTCTGCTGTTTCTGTAACAGGAGGCGGTGCAACACTATCTATATATCCTGCTCTAGTTAGTAGCCCTGCCGACAATGCAGCAATTACATTCACAAGCACTGCATTTTCTGTTGGTACTAAGACTAGATTCTCTAAATACAAACTAAACAACACAGATAAAATCGTTGCTGTTAATGGGGTTTCATATCCCGTTATTTACGATAAAGTTTCTGCTCAAAAGATTGTCAGTTCTGTTGATTTGTTGGGAGTAGAACATGTAGCTTGGTTTAAGAATTGTTTGTTTTTTGCTAAAGATGAAAGTCTCATCTTCACTGCTCCATTTTCTGATACCGATACATCTGCTGCCAGCGGTGCTGGTATCATCAACGTAGGTGGAAAGATAACAGCGCTGAAGGTATTTCGAGAGCAACTAATTATCTTCTGTGAACAATCAATTAAGAGACTCGTTGGAAATACAGCAGCAGATTATCAACTTCAACCCATCACTGAAAATCTTGGTTGTGCCGCTAGCGACACTGTTCAAGAAGTTGGTGGCGATTTGATGTTTCTCGGTCCTGATGGACTTAGATTTTTGTCGGCAACAGATCGCATTGGTGACTTCAACCTCGCTGTAGCGTCCAAACCAATTCAAAAAGAACTGGTAGATTTGTTAGATGTTTTCTCTTCTTTTACATCCGTTGTCATTAAAAGTAAGAGTCAATATAGACTATTTGGATATTCTCCTACAATAACACAAGCAGCTAGTAAAGGTATTTTGGGTACACAACTAGATCAAGAAGGAATTAATTGGGCTGAGTTGTCTGGTATTAAATGCTATGCTGCTGATAGCGATTTTTATCAGCAACAAGAATTAATTGTATTTGTTAATTCTGATGGTTTTATTTATCAAATGGAGCAAGGAAATACGTTTGATGATACTACCATTGTTTCTACTTTCGCTACTCCTTTTGTTCCGTTAAATGATCCACGTGTTAGAAAAACATTCTATAAGCTGCATCTTTATATTGATCCTGTTGGTACGACAAATATTACAACTAACATTAAACTTGACTTAGATGATAAAGATACATTACAACCAGACAGCATACAGTTGTCAAACACCAATGAGTCTGTTGCCTTTTACGGCGCTACAGAAGCTCGTTTTGGCGTTTCCGTTTACGGCGGAAAATTAAAGACCGTATATGAAAAGCAGATTGTTGGTAGTGGGTTTTTGATGTCATTGCAGTTTGTTTGTGACCAACTCACTCCTCCTGTAGTGTTTGATGCCGCTACAATCGAATATGCAACACACGATAGACGTTAAAGGAATCTAAAATGGCAGGATATGTACGTAACGACACAGCTAACAACATTGCTGATGGAAACATCATTAATGCCTCCGACCTAGACGGTGAATTTGATAGCATTCAAGCTGCATTTGTAAACACCACAGGGCATACGCACGACGGCACTGCTGCTGAAGGGGCTCCTATTACTAAGATTGGACCCACACAGGATATTGTTGCTAGTGCGACTGATCTTAAACCAAAAACAACTAATACCGTTGATTTGGGTAGTAGTAGTCTTAAGTTTAAAGATATCCATGCTGCTGGTACAGCTTATGTATCTACGCTTGATTTGACGAATGCGTTGTCTGTTGCCGATGGTGGTACAGGTCAAACGTCATACACGGACGGGCAATTGCTTATCGGCAACACTGCGACTACCGGTCTTAGCAAAGCTACGCTAACTGCAGGTACAGGCGTCACCATCACAAACGGTAACGGCTCTATTACCATTGCATCTAGTGGCGGCACAGTTACTTCTGTAGGCGCTACATCTCCGGTGGCTTCTAGTGGAGGTACTACTCCGACTATTAGTTTAGATTCGGCTTACGGTGATACGCTTAATCCTTATGCTTCCAAAACTGCTAACTTTGTTTTAGCTGCGCCTAATGGCACCGCTGGAGTGCCATCATTCCGTGCCATTGTTGCAGCAGATATTCCCACACTAAATCAGAATACTACGGGTACTGCATCTAACGTCACTGGAACTGTAGCTGCTGTAAACGGTGGCACGGGGCAGTCCTCATATGCGGTCGGCGACCTTCTGTTTGCTTCAACTACCACTGCGTTATCCAAGCTGGCTGACGTTGCCACGGGTAACGCGCTGATTTCAGGTGGTGTTGGGATTGCGCCGTCCTACGGCAAGATTGGTCTGACCACGCATGTCAGCGGCACTCTAGCCGTTGGTAACGGCGGCACCGGTATTGCATCGGGCACATCGGGAGGTGTACCGTATTTTTCTGCCACTAACACGATTGCCTCTTCAGCCGCTCTTGCGTCCAATGCGCTGGTTGTTGGCGGCGGTGCTGGTGTTGCCCCCTCTACGATCACGACGGGTACGGGTGTAGTCACAGCTCTTGGTGTAAATACCGGGACTGCGGGAGCTTTTGTTGTTAATGGCGGCGCACTTGGCACACCTTCGTCTGGTACGGTTACCAACCTGACCGGTACGGCCAGCATCAACATCAACGGCACAGTTGGCGCAACTACTGCCAACACGGGCAACTTTACGTCCGTAACATCTACGAGTGCAGCGGGCGTTTTGACCCGCGCAGCAGCAACTCAAGATGGTGTTGAGATGGTGGGCCGTGCTGGTGGCACGACCTCTCTGAAGGTTACGCTGACTCCCACCACGTTGACGGCATCACGGACACTCACTCTTCCAGACAACTCTGGCACGTTATTGACTTCCGGCGCTACTGTTACGGTTGCTCAAGGTGGCACAGGCGCAACCACCCTTACGGCTAATAACGTCATCCTTGGTAATGGCACCTCTGCGGTGCAGTTTGTTGCTCCCGGCACAAGCGGAAACATACTGACATCTAACGGCACAACGTGGACATCTGCTGCTGCACCTGCATCGTTGCTGGGCGATACAGATTCTGCGACCCCATTTGAAACATCTCTGGGATTCGAGGCCGGTAACTCGACCACTGGGGTTAATAACTCCTTTATCGGCTATCAGGCGGGCAAGGCAAATACCACAGGTACGGACAACACTGCTGTTGGGTATCAGTCATTGCTTGCAAATACTACGGGCATTCAAAATACGGCAGTAGGTTCTGCCGCACTAGATGCTAATACGATAGGTCGCTTCAATACTGCCGTTGGATATAATGCGCTAACGGGCAATACTACAGGAGAAAATAATACTGCTGTTGGCAGATCGGCTCTTCAAACAAACGCTACTGGCATCAATAACACGGCATTAGGCTTTAACGCTTTGCTTGTTAACTCGTCCGGAAATTATAATGTGGCGTTGGGTTCTAATGCGCTAACTGCAAATACCACAGGAGATTTTAATACTACTGTTGGTCATAGTTCACTGGGTGGAAATACCACAGGTGTACAAAATACGGCTGTTGGATATAGCGCTTTAAGTGCAAATACCACGGGTAGGTTTAACGTAGCCCTTGGCTCACAAGCATTGGATGCCAATACAACAGCGGATTACAACACTGGCGTAGGTTTTGGCGCGTTAGGTGCAAACACAACAGGTTATGACAACTCTGCTTTTGGCGCTAATGCATTAGCGGTAAACACTACAGGCTTAAATAACACGGCTGTTGGTTCTAACGCATTGGTTGCCAACACTATAGGCACACAAAATACTGCCGTTGGCTCTGGAGCATTGGTTGCAAATACCACTGGCACTGGTAACACCGCAGTAGGTTATCAAGCACTCGACGCTAACACTACAGGCGTTGAAAACGTAGCGCTTGGGTATAGCGCGCTTGGAAATTCAGTAACTGGTGACTACAACGTAGTAATAGGCCGATTTGCGGGCAATCAACTAAATGGCGCAAGCAATGTCGTAGGAATTGGCTTTGGCGTTCTTAGTGCGGCTTCTTCTGTGTCTGGAAGCGTTGCAATTGGGTCGAGTGCACTCGCATCGAATACAACCGGCCAAAACAATACTGCATTGGGGGCTTCCGCACTTACAAATAATACAACAGGCAATAGTAACACTGCCGTTGGTAGAAATACTTTGCAAAGCAATACTATCGGTACTCAGCTTACGGCGGTTGGGGCTAGTGCGCTCGCAAACAACACAACAGGAACCGATAACACTGCTGTTGGACATGGTGCGCTTACAAATAACTCAACAGGAATTCAAAACGCAGCTTTTGGTGTTAGCGTTCTCGGAATAGCGACAACTGCAAGTAATAATTCTGCATTTGGTCATAACGCTCTTCAATCAGCTTCAACCGGTGGCAATAATACAGCTTTTGGTTGGGGTACATTAAGCAGCACAACTACAGGCGCAAGCAATACGGCAGTTGGTTATAACGCAGGTAGCAATATCAGTACTGGCACAAACCTTACTTGTTTGGGCAATAGTGCTACGGCATCTGCGGCTACTGCAACCAACGAAATCACGCTTGGCAACAGCAGTATCGCCACGATCCGGGCGCAGGTCACCACCATCACTGCGCTGTCCGACGCTCGGGACAAGACTGACATTGCCCCGCTGTCTGCTGGCCTTGCGTTTACCAACGCGCTCAAGCCGGTGGCGTTCACTTGGAACATGCGCGACGGTGGCAAGGTTGGCATTCCTGATACCGGCTTCATCGCCCAAGACCTGAAGGCAGTGCAAGAGCAGACCGGAATCAGCATCCCCGGCTTGGTGTACGAGTCCAATCCAGATAGATTAGAAGCGGGTTATGGTAAACTGTTGCCGGTGCTTGTCAAAGCTATCCAAGAACTCTCCGCTGAGGTCGAAAGCCTCAAAGCTCAACTGAAAGGAAACTGAAATGGAAGATCAAACCCCCGAGCAGATTGCTCAACACTACAAGGCAATGCTGGACAGTGTATGGCTCATCAACGCAGTCATTGCGGGTGAGACGATGGCTAACGAAAGTGATGCCGCCAAGAAAGCCACAGTCGAGCGGAACGTAGCGCATCTGGTGCTGATGCGGGCAAAGACTTTCTGGATGACTGAAGACATGGTCCCCGTTGATGCTGCCATCGCTGCCGGGACGGCTTATGTCGGTTGAGATCAATGAAAGCCCAGAGGTGTCAGGTTCTCCTGATGACCCTATTCGACCCCGGAAGGTTCTGATCGCCACGCCCGCTTATGACGGGCGCTTGGACGTTTGGTATACCAATTCTTTGGTTAATACCATCCGTGTGGCTCAGGCTAACAACGTCTTCGTACACCCCATCTTCATGTCGTATGACGCGCTGATCCAACGTGCCCGCAATGACCTGTTCGGTTTGGCAGTTGAGGGTGAGTACGATGACATGATCTTCATTGACTCCGACATGGAGTGGGAACCGATGTGGGTCATGGAGCTTCTGGCTCGGGAAGAAGACGTTGTTGGCGGCACTGCCCGCAAGAAGACAGACAATGCTGAAATCTACGTTGCAAAAATACAAGACTTAACCTATCACGAAAATGGTTTGATCAAGTGCGAAGGTCTTGGTACTGGGTTTGTTAAGCTGTCTCGCAAAGCATTCATGGCTGTTTGGGATGCAAGCCCGGAATACCAGAACGAAGGCAAGACTCGCCGAATGGTCTGTGATGTTCAAATAGTAGATGGGCAGTTGTACTCAGAAGACACAGTGTTGTTTAAGAAACTTCGCGGTGCCGGATTTGATTGTTGGCTTGATCCGCGTATGACCTGTGCTCATATTGGCACTAAGAAGTTTTATGGCAACATGGCTGCATTCTTAGAAAAACTAAAAGGCTGATCATGTTAGAAGTGTTAAGTGGTGGCATCTTTGGATCATTGATTGGTGGACTGTTTCGTCTTGCTCCAGAAGTAATAAAGTTTTTTGATAGAGCTAATGATCGTAAGCATGAACTTGCGATGTTTACTCTACAAACTGATTTGGAAAAAGTCAGAGGTCAATTTCGTCTTGAAGATAGATATGTTGATCACAGCGTAAATCAGCTTGAAGCAATTCAGGAAGCCTTCAAAGAACAATCTGCCACTGCCACTGCTTCTTATAAATGGGTTGCTGCACTGTCTGCGTTAGTACGACCAACAATCACCTATGTATTATTTGGTTTGTACGTAGCATTTAAGATTATTACAATTAGTTATGCTATTGATACAAATGCGACATGGTATGATATCGCTACAAAACACTGGACTGTTGAAGACTTTGGCATGCTCAATATGATTTTGACATTCTGGTTTGTTGGTCGAGCAATTGAGAAGTATAGGCAGTGACAGCAGAAGCTATACGCATTGCCAAAGAAGTTTTATGCAAACCATTTGAAGGGTATGCTAAACGTCTTCCCAATGGTGACTGTCATGCGTATCCTGATCCCGGTACAGGGGCAGAGCCTTGGACGATAGGATGGGGTAGTACAGGCCCCGAAGTAAAGAAGGATACAGTATGGACAGCGCAACAGGCTGAAGAGTCTCTTGACAATCATCTGATGCATTTTTGTGTTGGTGTATTGAAGTTGTCACCAACTCTTTCGCAAGAGTCTCCTCGTCGTCTTGCTGCTATTATATCTTTCGCGTATAACTGCGGACTCAGAAACTATCGCATTTCTACGCTTAAGAAGCGTGTTGACGCTAAAGATTGGAATGGAGCATGCGAAGAAATTTTGAAATGGAATAAAGCCGCTGGTAGAGTCTTGTCAGGACTCACTAGACGTAGGAAAGCAGAAGCACAATTATTGATATGAATATTCCATCTTCGCTAAGAATTATCGGTAGAGAATACGATGTTGTAAAACTAGACTACGATGATCAAGTTGGTGGAGTAGACTTCGATACATGCACAATAGGTATTAAATCAGGACAACAAAAACTATTAGAGGCTGACACACTACTTCACGAAGCGTTACATGTCATTGATGATATCTTTCAGACCGATTTAACGGAGCGTCAAATATATTGTGTTGTCGGTGGTATACTGGCATTGCTTAGAGATAATTCTTCTCTTTTGCCATATATTAACGATGCCCTTGTTTCACCGAGAAAACTATGAGTAAAAACTTCACCGCAAAGCAAAAAGAAATCGTAGCACGTAAGCTTGGTTACGATGGCCCAATGCAGGGCTTTGATGAATTTCTTCAAAGCTCTCCTGCGCTTGCCATGAAGTTTGGAATGGTTGCTGATAAGTATATGGCAAAGGGTGGCGTTGTTAAGAAGTATGCTGAAGGTGGTGCAGTTACACCAAAACTTAATGTTACCGCTTCATCAACAGCTCAACAAAAGGTTGATGAGCTAAAACGACTCATTGATCTTGGATATACGGACGCGCAAATTCGCACCGCTGCTGATACTCAAATTGGTAAACAAACAGACTCTGATTGGGCTGCTTTGTGGAACATGGTTGGTGCTGGTTCAAATGAGACTGTTACCACAATGGCGACAAAAACACCAGCGTCAACACCAACAATCAATGTAGCCGCTGGCGCAACAGCGCAACAAAAAGCTGCTGAATACAATCGTCTTTCTTCTCAGGGATTTACAGACGCACAAATTCGCGCTGCTGCTGACGCTAAGTTTGGCAATCAAACTAACGCTGATTGGGCACAACTAACCACGTTGGCTAATAACACCAATACATCTAATCCAGCGGCTATGGCATATAGCGATACTGGTGTTCCGCTTGCTGGTGCAACAAAGTCTGTAACGGCTGCACAGACGTCTACGGACGCATTGAAGCTTGATCCTACAAATCCTGCATATCAGCTTGGTGCAGCACCGACAGCAGACTTTAAGACAGTAGGTACAACGGCACAGGGCTCAGCAGCACCTGTGTCTGCTGGTCAAACATATAGTGCTACCAGTGCAACCGGCGATGTCCAGACGCAGATGGATAAGCTAATGGCTGCACAAGGCACTTTGTCTGCTGGCGCTAAGATGGACGCGGCACAGGGAACGCTTTCTGATGCCGCTAAAGCCACTGCTGCGCCAAAGGGAGATGCAGCAACTGTAAAGGCTCCAGCCGCACTGACGGTAACGGATCAGATGCTCGCAGACGCAGCTACTGTTGCTGATGTCGGTGGTGCTCCTACTTCAACAGCACAAACTACAGATAAGACATTTACTGCAGACGCTACAAAGTTTACTGGTGCTGCGCCAACAGCAGCAGCAGCTACAGACTATACGCTGGGAACTGCAGGCGCTGCCAAAATGGCAGCAACACAAGTTGAAGACGCTGCTAAGGCTGACGCTGCTGAACAAGCTACAGCACAAACAGGGACAGCTCCGGCGGCTGTTGAAGCTGCAAAGTTTGCTGGTGCGACACCGGCAGTAGCTGCAGCTACAGACTATACGCTTGCTGGTCCCAAAACAGCCGCAATGACGGCTACGGATGTTGAGCAAGCGGCTAAAGCTGGACAAGCTGCACAGACTACAGCAGAAACTATGGCTGGGCCAAAAGCTGTTGAGGCTGCTCAGTTTACTGAGACAACTCCGCAAGCCACTGCTGCAACTGGATATAACCTTGGTGCCGCTCAAACAGCCACAATGACAGCAACGGCTGTTGAATCTGCTGCTAAAGCTGGTGTTATTCCTCAAGAAATTGCAGCACAGACAGCAGCACAATCTACAGCAATTGCACAACAACGAGAAGTATCTGCACAAGAGCTTGTTGATATTGCTCAACAGGCGTTGCAGATTGCTGAGCCTGTACAAGCTGTAGCGGCTGTTGCTACTAAACTAAATCAAGATGCAATTGCCATTGCTCAACAGGGTGATTTTAGTCAGGCACTAGCAGTTGCTGAGCAAGGTCGTGTTGACGCTGCTGCAACAATTAGGGGACAGCTTTCGTCTCTAATGGGGGAGTTTAACAACGGCACTCCGGCATGGGCTGCTGGTGCTATGCGAGCCGCTAATGCGGCAATGGCATCGCGTGGGCTTGGTGGTAGTAGTATGGCTGGTGCTGCCATTGTTCAAGCGGCTATGGAGGCTGCTACACCCATTGCTGCGGCTGATGCTCAAGTGTTTGCTCAGATGAATCTGTCAAACCTGAACAATCGTCAGCAAGTTGCTATGGCAAATGCTGCTGCTGCTCAAGGGCTTGAACTTGCCAATCTGAATGCTCGACAACAAGCTGCGTTGCAGAATAGCGCTAATGCGTTTGCATTGCAGTCTCAGAATCTGTCTAATGAGCAAGCTGTTGTTCTGGCGAATGCTCAGATTCGCGCTGCTACTCAACAGAAAAATCTTGATGTAAAGACTTCTGTTGCGTTGGCAAACGCTGCTAGATTTGCTGAAACAAACAACATCAACTTGACGAATAGGCAGCAAGCTGCAATGCAGAAGTCTGCTGAGAATATTCAGGTTGATCTTGCAAATCTCAATGCTAAGCAGCAAACAGCGTTGGCAAATCTGCAAGTTAGAGCAGCCATCACTGGTCAAGAGCTTACGAACGAACAGCAAATTGCAATGCTTCGTAGCAGTCAGGTATTTGAGGCTGCACAGTTTAATGCTAACGCTCAGCAGCAAGCGTTTCTTGCTGACTTCCAAGCACGTGCGGCAATGGAAGGACAAGTGCTGTCTAATACTCAACAGACAACGTTGTTCAACGTTAGCTCTGTTTTGGAAGAGCGTAAGATTAATTTGAATAACAAGCAACAAACATTGTTGTTCAATAGCTCTAGTGCTTTGCAAATTGATGTTGCAAACCTGTCAAACAAGCAACAGACAGCGCTTGCCAATTTGCAGATTCGTGCAGCGTTGCAAGGGCAAGAGTTGACGAATGAGCAACAAATTGCGATGCTCAAGAGTTCTCAAAACTTTGAGGCTGCAAAGCTCAACGCCAATGCAGAACAACAAGCATTCATTGCTGAGTTTCAAGCTAAGGCAGCAATGGAAGGGCAAGTGCTGTCAAATCAGCAGCAGACGTTGTTGTTCAATGCCAGCGCTATTCTTGACGAAAGAAAGATTACTCTTACAAACGAGCAACAAACTAAGCTGTTCAATGCGACTAATGCTCTTCAAGTTGATATGGCAAACCTGTCAAATCAACAACAGACAGCGTTGGCAAATCTTCAGGTTCGTGCTGCTTTGCAGGGACAAGAGCTTTCTAATGAACAGCAGATGGCTGTTATTGAAAGCACACAAAACTTTGAAGCAACAAAGCTGGATGCTACAAATCAACAGCAAGCGTTCATTGCTCAGTTCAGTGCTGATGCTGCGTTGAAGGGTCAAGTGCTGTCGAATCAGCAGCAGACAGCATTGTTCAATGTCAGCACGTTGGTTCAAGAGCGTGGCATTGAGTTTAATGCTAAGCAACAAACTGCGTTGTTTAATACAGCGAATGCCATGCAGGTTGAGATGGCAAATCTGTCGAATAAGCAACAGACAGCACTTGCTAATGCTCAAATTGAAGCTGCAATGAAGGGACAGGAGCTTAGCAATAAGCAACAAGTTAGCATCACCAATGCAGCACGTGTTGCCGAAATTGCTAACATCAACTTCACTGCAGAGCAACAGCAGGCTCTAGCGAATGCTAACTTCATCCAACAGATTAATCTGAAGGATATGGACAATAAGCAAGCTGTGATTCTTGCTAATGCCGCTGCTGCTGCGTCAATGGACATGGCAAATCTGAGTGAGCGTGGTCGTGCTGCTGCTCAGAATGCTCAAGCGTTCTTGCAGATGGACATGGCTAATCTGTCGAATCAGCAACAAACAGCGTTGTTTAAGACGCAGGGGCTTGTGCAGGCTGCATTGTCTGATGCTGCTGCTGAGAATGCTGCAAAGCAATTTAACGCTAGTAGCAAGCAACAGGCTGATCAGTTCTCTGCATCGTTGACTACTCAGGTGTCGCAGTTTAATGCTGCACAGACAAACGCAATGAATCAGTTCAACACTGGTCAAGAGAATGCAATGTCGCAGTTTAACGCGCAGATGAAGTCGCAGCGTGAGCAATTTAACGTGCAAAATCGCACTGTTATCGATCAAGCAAACGCGCAACTATTGGCGCAGGTTAGCACTGCCAACACTGCTGCTACAAATGCTGTCAACATTGCCAACGCACAAGCTGCCAACAACATGACGATGGCTCAGTATAACAACGAAGTGCAGCTATATCGCGACCAAGTGAAGATGGTATATGATAGTTATGAACGCACTGAAGATAGAGCTGCATCTATGGCTACAGCGCTGTTGCAGGCTGAGACCCAGCGTGGTGTTGCAGACAGTGCTGCTGATGCTGCAACAAGTGCAGCTTATGGTAAGTTGCTTAGCAGCTTCCTTACAACTGAAGCTGGTAAGAGTACGGTAGACAAGGTTACTGGATTTATCGGAAATCTCTTTGGTGGTTAAGGATTAATTATGAAGAACTACAAAAAGTTTATGGCGCAAGTTGAAGAGCGCATTAGCAATATGAATCGTAAGCCGTCTAAGTCAGACGGCATTATGGCTCGAAAAGAAAAAGCTGCTAGTCCTGATCAAGACTACATCGACACTATTGCTTCTTACATTGCCACCATTAGAAAAGCTGCACAGAAAGTGAAGGCTAAGAATGCGTCCTGATTTTCTTCATCAACCTATTCCGGGCATCTCGTTGACGGGAGAGCCCGGTAATGCTCCTTGGGAGCAACCTCCGAAGTATGTTTCAATTGATGAGGTTGTTGATTACTATTCTGACAGGCTAGTAGAAGAAGAAGTAATTAAGAATGTTATCGATGTCATTAAGAACAATGTACCATTGATGACAATCTCTGAAGGCATTATTCGTACCGGCATCATGGAAGGAATGCACACCATTGATGCTGGTATGTTGGTCAAGCCTATATTGATTGAGCTTCTCATTGCACTTGCTGAAATCTATGGTGTTAAGTATGTCATTCAGGCAGAAGACATTGAGACAAATAGATTTATGCCGATTGATGCTGTTGAGAGAGTGGTGGCAGAAACCATCACTGAGATGCAAGAAGTTAAAGAAGAAACTGGCGGCATTGTCGCTAGGAGGAAAAAGTAATGGGATTCAGTCTTGTTGGTTTTGGCGCTGGTCTTGCTGAAGGCGTCTATGAACGCATTGAGGAAGAGCGTAAGTTTTCCAATCTTGCTTTGCAGGGACGCATCGAACGTGCGTCTGTGCTGAAACTTCAACAAGAAAAAGAAGCTAAAGCAATTGAAGACGAATTGCGTCAGCGTAAGGATAGGCTGGTAGAGCTTGGTGTTACCGATGCAAATCTTCAGAAGGCATATCTAACTTCACCGCTTGCATACGAAACTCTTGAGAAAGCCCAGAAGAGTGGACTCAATGTTGATCCTGCGAAGCTCATTACAGTAAATCAAGACAAGCTGTTTACCGGCACCCCTGATGAGTTGATTAAGAAAGCTACTGCTCCATCCGCAGATGTTGCACCAGCAACTATTGCCGCTGGAGAAGGTCGGTCATGGCTGTCTCCGTCAACTAGTCAGATGCAACGTAGGTTTGAGCAAACTGCTGGCGCACGTGGAATGACGTTGCAGGATGTAGCACGTGCTGAGTCTGCTACTCGTCCAAAGATGCCAGAGCCTGCTGCGACGATTAACTTTGGGTTGCTGAAGAAAGAAGATACGTCAACGATTGAGAACAGGCAAGACATCCTTGATCGAAAGGCTGCAGAGGCTATTGCTGCTGATCCTAACAGTCCAGAAGCTAAGGCAGCTAAGAAGGCTGCTGATGATTTCCGTGCTGCATCAGCATCTGTTGTTCCTCAAAAGGAAGACAAGACAACATGGAAGCAACGTCTTGAGCGTTTTGAAACAGCCTATGCTGACGCTGTAGATAAGTTTGGCGTTGATAGCAAAGAAGCCATTGCTGCTAAAAATCGTGCTGATGCCTATCGTGCAACAACGTCTAATCTGACAGAAGATCAACTAGATCACGCGAAGAAACTCTCTCGCGCTCAAGCCATTGTCTTTGATAAGACTCTGACAAACGTTACCGAGCAAGATAGGAAATGGGCAGAAAGCTATCTGCGTGAATATGACGCATATAAGAAGCGACAAGAAGCTACTGGTAAAGCTGACGAAAAGATTCCGTCGCCTAATTCTCTAATCAGCATTGGTCGCACTGCTGGTGCTAATGCCGTTCGTGCTACGTATGGTGCTAGCGCTCAAACAGCAAAACAGTTGTCGTTCGTTACAAATGCTGACGGCAGCACTTCTATGCAATATTCTGGCAATGATCCAGATATGCAAAAGCAGCTTATCCGTCGCGAACAGGAAGGTATTGTTGCCTCAATGCGTCCGTACATGACACCGGATGGTAAGGTGATGGATAAGAAGGTTGAAGTGGCTTTGCAGTCTTTTGGCATCAGGCTTGATGAAAATCGTCGTCCTGTGTTGTCCGAGGCTCCAGCACCAGCAGAGCCTCGTCAGGCTCCTGCGCTGCCGTCACGCACACCTACAGCGGCTCCTGCTGCGCCAGCAAGACCTACCCGTCCTGCAACGCCTACACAGGTTGCTGATGAGTTTGCCAACATTGGTGCGCCTGCTGGCGGTGCAGCAGCACCTCGTACACAACAACGTCCAGCTAAGCCAGCATCTGTGCCGGGTGCCCCTGCTGGTCACTCTGTTGGAGAATACGTTGAGGGTAAGGGTTACGCCGTGTATAACAAGCAGGGCAAGCTAATTGGCTATGCCACAGAATAAGGAATACTAATGCGTTTCGTTCCTCTGTCGGAGGCAACTAACGAACAAGACAAGGCGCAGACTAATCCCCTGCGCTTTGTTCCGTTGGAGGCTGAAGCACCTGCTGCAACAAAGTTTGTACCGGCTAGTCAGGCTATTTCAATTGATGAAATTCGTAAACAAGCTGATGAAGACCGTAAGCGATTTCAGACAGAAACCGGACTAGCTCCATCAACAATGGCACCTGTTGAAGGTGCTGGTGGCGCTGCTTTTGGTGTGTTTGCTGTGCAAGGAAAACAGCGTCAGCAAAACATTGAAAAGCGTAAGGAAGAACAGAAGGCTCAGGAGATTCCGTTCGAACAACTCGTTAAGCGAGATGATTATTTCAATATCGCCAATAGCTACATGAAGGCTGTTGGGCAACCAACGTTTGACGCAAAGAAAGAGTCTCGCGAAGACTTTGTAAATCGCTTCTACAGCCAGCGTCGGTTTGCTGAATTCAACACTGTGTTTGGAACAATTCCAGAACTTGCAGCGCTGAAGAATGCTGGTCTTGACGATAGAGAAGCCATTGCTCTCGGTAGACGTCTATACGAAAAAGCTGAAGCTGCACCGGGTACTGGTCGTGCTGCTTTCGATATTGCCAAATCTATTCTAGCTGATCCGACAACATATGCTGGTTTGGGCTTTGGCAAAGCAGCGTCTTCTATTGCCGTTCGTCAAGGCGCAAAGAAACTGTCAGAAGACGTTGCCACCCGTGCTGTAGAAAAGCAAGCATTGGGACGGACAGCAAAACGTGCTGAAATTGGTGTATCTGCTGGTACAGAAGCTGTTGTTGCTGGTGCTGCCGACATCACCGCTCAACGTGCTGAAGTTGAAACAGCACGTGTGATGGGTGAAGAAGCGCCTGAGTTCGATGCTTGGCGTACTGTTCGTGGAGCGATGCTGACGGGTGTAATTAGCGGTGTAGCCTCTGCCAAAGCAACGAAGACTCCGACAATCAAGGAGCGTGGTGAAATTATTGGCGAAGAGCTTACTCGTCGCAACATCACTACAGCAAGTCCATCTGCGCCGCTGACACCGACTGAAGAGAACATTGCCAATGCAATGACACGTGACTTTGAAACTGTGCATTCGCAGTATGTCAAAGCCTATGGCAAATCTCTACTCAACCAAATTGATCCTGCAACGGCTGTAACAGACAGCAAAGTACAGGAAGCCTACAGCAAAACTGCTGTGAAGATGGCTTTGCAGTTGATGAAGGACAATCCTACGCAGTTTGGTTTCAACCCTGCGAAGGAACTCATCAGCGATGCTGTCTATCGAACCTTGTCACAGATTGACACCATTGACGATGCGGCACTAGAGTCTGCTATTAACCAAGTTGGTTTGCGTCCAGATCAGTTTGCTGCAATGACAAAGACAACAGCGTCTGAAGCTGGTCAGATTTTGCAGAGCTATTCTGTTGCTGCAAAGGCTTTGAAGCGTCTGCGTGAAATCGATCCCGGCTTTAACAAGCGGATGGAAGAGCTTTATGGCGTTGACAACGATCAAGTTGGTGCGCTGTCAAAGATTGGTCAAGGCATTCAACGTGTTGAGCGTGAGTCTAAAGCCATCATCACTTCCGGTATCGACACGCTGGCACGTAACATCGTCGGTAACACTATCGGTGTCACCATGAAGACGGGTGTGCAGATGCTTGAAGGCATTCGCTACAGCGTTGGTACAGCGCTCAGTGCTGCTGACGGTGAGAAGCTGACAGTGTTGCAGAAGACAATGGGAGATGCCTTCAAAGATTCTCTAGGCATGTTCTATTACATGCGTAAGAACGGATTGGCAGAAGACGTCACCGAGAAGGTGTTGGCTAACAATCCTTCGCTGCTCAGTCGTATTTCAAATGCTACACAAGACACAGACTTAAATGATGTTAGCAAACTTGCTCGTTGGTCACAAACTCTTAACAACGCAATGGACGGCATGTATCGTCGTGCATCGTTTTCTGCATCGTTGGAGCGAGAACTTCGTCGTGTTGGTGTCGATCTGTACAAAGATGTTCTAGCGCAGAACAAAGAGATTCCTACGTCTGTTTTGAAGAAGGCATTGGACGATTCATTCAAAGACACATTCTCATATACACCTCAGATGTATGCGAAGTCGTTCTCGTCGTTTGAAGACGCTTTCGAAAAGGTGGGAGCACAGTTTGTTCGTGTTGCTGAAGCACCCGGTATGTCGTTGGCAATTCCGTTTCCACGCTTCGTAACCAACGCCATTGCTTTCCAATATAAATACAGCCCGTTGGGCTTTGTTGGCGCAACAGAATATGTTGCTCAAGCGGCTAAGCTACGTGCTGCTGGTCAGCTTGATAAGGCTGAGATGGTGGCACGTGAAGGGGCTACAAAGGCTATTCAAGCCACTGTTGGACTCGGCATGCTTGCTGCAGCCTATGACTATCGTCAGAACAATCCTGACCTGAATTGGAACGAGATAAAGGTAGGTGGTGGAGTTGTTGATGTGAAGGCAATTTTCCCGCTGGCACCATATCTCGGATTGGCTGATTGGCTTGCACGTGATGTTGCTGGTGGTACTGGCAGTGCTCCAAAGAAAGACATCATGGAGTCTATTCTTGGCTTCAAGATGCCTGCTGGCACTCAGCATACTCTGTTGCAGACAGCACAGGATTTGTTTGAGAGCGATGAGAAAGGTGAGAAGTTCCTTGAAGGACTCGGCAAAACTGCTGGCGACTTCATGGGTCGATTCACTCAGCCATTTGTTACAAAGCAAATCTTCGACTTGTTTGATCTGATTCGTGGTGACGAAGCTGTGATGGCACGTGATCCCAATGTGCTCACTGCTGAAACTGGTGCTGGTCGTGCTGCAGAAGCTGCTGTACAGCGTGTGCAGGCTAAGCTGCCTGTTGTCAAAGAAGAATTGGCACCAGCCATTGTCAGGTTTAAGGAACAAGAGACACCATCAAAGGAAGGCGAATTCTTCAATCGACTCGTTGGCTTTAGAACAACGACAAGCCGAAGCAATGCTGAAGAAGAAATCATCAAGCACAGCACAGACTTGTACAAGGTATATGGACGTCCTAGTGGCGACAAAGAATTTGATCGCATGTACATCCAGAACACCAACAAGTATGCGCTCGACTTTGTTGATGAAGTGATTCGTCGTCCTGACTACAAGGCTGGAACAAGCGAAGAAAAGAAAATGATGATTGACAACGCCATCAAACAGGCTGTTGAAATCTCTAAGGATAGGACAGAAGGAACATTTCAAGAGAAGTTTCCTGACAAGATTGATCGCATTCGTTATCTGCGTCTGTCCAGCGAAGAGAAGAAGATTGTTAATCAGCGTTATGCGCGTGATCATGGTGGCAAGACGATGGAAGAAGACAAAGCCTATGACTTGCTTCTAAACTACAGCGACTTTGGAAATGTTAAGTTTGCCAAAGGCGGCATGGTACAACAGATGACTAGCTTGTTTAGGAAGTAATTATGGGCTTGATCAACAAACTCAGCAGCAAAGTAGCCAGCAAATCTCTGACAAAGGTTGCACCGAAGGTGGTGTTGTCTCTGTCAGAGCAGATGGCAGAGGAAGCTGCACCGGCTGCCCCAGTTAAGAAGGCTCTGGTAGCCCCTAAAAAGGCTTCTAAGGCTGTGAAAGCAGCAGAGCCTAGCCCACCTACGTCAACGCTTGCTGACGAGCCTGTAGAGGCTGCTGCTGATGAGCCGATTACGCCTTCGTTGTCTGAGCAGATGGCTAGGGAAAGCAATGTTGCTGCACAGACTGATGAGATGTTGGCGGCGCCAGAGCCTGTAGCGGCTGCAGAGTCTAAGTACAACTTCCCCAACAAAGCATTCAGCGACGAAGACTATGCTGCTGCTGAACAATACTTGAAGGAAAATAGCACATCCGCCGTCTTCAATGCGAAGAAGCTAAATGCTGAGTCGTTTGCCAATGATCTTCAAAGCACGGCAGCATTCCTGAAGGGTATTCCTTACAAAGAACAGCCTCCATTGCCGTATAAGCCGAAGGACTATGTTCCGTCTGAAGAGGCTGGTGCTGACTTCAAAGCAAAGTCGATGGTGGACGTTGAAGATGTTCCTGAGCCTCAAGTGGCAACAGAGTTTCTCAGTGGCGACTTAAAGAGTTTCATCAGGACAAAGCAGCGCAATGCTGCTCTTGAAGACATTCGCAAATATCGAGAATACAACTATTCGCGTATTAAAAGTATGACAGATACTGAAGCCTTTGACGATGCTGTCATTGGTGTTGCTCAAGGAGACTTCAGAGTCAAGTATGGTAGGGAAGCCGATCTAACTACTCGTAAAGATCAGCGTCTCATGATGAGGACTCTGCAGGCAAAACAAAAGGAACTAGACAGCCTTCGTCGGGAGCATGCTAACGTTCCTGCCAAGGTGCTGTATCACGGCAATGTAAAGTCGAATATTGAAGCCATCAAAGAATCTGGCTTTGCTAGACCTTCGACGTTTACAAGTCAGCACGATGAGCTTAATGTTGGTGCTCCGTCATTGACAAGCGATGTCAATCTAAACTTTACCAGCAACAGATTCGGTGGAAAAACGCCTGAAAATTTCGTCTCATATGAAATGCCATATGCCGACTACGTGTTCTCACGTGTCAATATGTCAAAAGATCAATACGAGAAGAAAGACCTCAACACCATTGCTAGAGCTATCACTGGTGTTCCCGGTAATACTCGTCCGCTGAATCTGCCGAGAGCAGACATGTTTGAAACAGAGTCTGCGATGCCAGAGATGGATAAGATGCGTAGGCGCTCTGATGTTCAGACGCAGATGGAGATTGCTGAGAAGATTCCTCAGTATGAAGAATATAGGGCTCGTCAGAAACAAGCTGGAGAAAATATTAACAAGATTGTCTCTGACACTAAAGGCACTACCATGACTCAGAAGCAAGCGTTAGACACCTATCGCAACGCTAAAGAATATCTCTATGCCATCTCCAACATGGGCAAACTTACGACAGCGAAGACGGGTATGGGTCACTCATATGGTTCTGCCATTGCTCAGTTGGAGTTTAAGTCACCAGTGTTTAAGAGAGCAGCAGAAGTGTTGCGACAGAATAACGCTACAGAGAAAGCTGACAACCTGCAGCAGCTATACAATCTTGTCAATGTAGCCGATACTGACCCGAAGGCTGCTGGCAAGGTCATTGACCTCACTGATAAATTCAACAGAGGTGGTCTTGTTAGACGTAAGTAATTGCAGACACTAAGTGGTTTACGACTGTTATTCCGGTCTTCGTAGAAACGACAAAGCCCCCTTTCGGGGGCTTCTTTGTTGGTGCCTCATGACAGAATCGAACTGCCAACCTCGGATTACAAAACCGATGTTATGCCACTTAACTAATGAGGCTAGTGAATAGCATTGCCTGTTTCAAATGAGATGGCATCATCGTCATCAATGTCAGTGTTTCTGATGACATGCAGACACTCAAGCAATATCTGCAACACCTGTGACTTAGTTAAGTCATTGCTTATATACAGCTCCATATCCTCATCATTTGATTTGATGATGATGGTGCCCTTGTGATCAGCGTCCATGTTGCAGCCTATGTAGATTTTCAAAATATCCGTAGTCGAAACCACGTTGCCATTCTTTGCCTTTGACGCTTTCTGGATTGTACTTGCATACGACCCATCCGCGCTGAAAGGCAAAGTATCCTTCTTGAAATGCGAACATAGACTCTTTGGAAATGAAGCGATCTTTGTTGAACAAAAACTTCATAGCGTTTCTCTCAGTCCTGAGATTGGAAGGTTGTAACAGTCTGCTTTGATAACGTACTTGTTATCAGCATCCAATTGACCTTTCTTCATAAACACAGCGTCTTTGAAGAATCGATCTTTATCAATTACACCACACCACCATGCAGTAGTCAAATCTTTTTTGACACGTACAAACGCATAGGCGTCACAGTCTTGCGTAGTATTGAAGTTGGCAACGCTGTTGCTGTAGTGCGGTAGAGGTGGTACAGACGTCGATTTGGATTTGACGTCTATCCTGACCCCATTAACGACAATATCATAGTCAAAAGTGTTGATGTGGATGACGTTGTCTGATTGCTTCTTCAACACATACACTGCCACTTCTTCGCCAATGAAGCCGATGAGGTTGCCCATTCCCATTGTGATGCTGTTCTTAAGCGTTCCCATCTCCTTTGCTTTTTTTCTAGCTCTGTTAATCATCACGTTTGTTATATTTACTTCAATCATTAATCAGCCATTTCTTCTCTGTCCATGAATGTGCCAATATAGATGGTGAAGAAAGGAATCTTGATGAGCATGCCAACATAGCACAACAGCAGTTCCTTGTTTGTCCCAGCTTCATTTGCTCGATAACAAATATCTTCGTTGTGCTCAATATCAAAGCCAAAACCATATCGTGGACGAATAAGTAGTTCCATCATCTTCCCTTCTTAAACTGCCTATCAATATCAGACAGTGATACTAGCGGATCATCACGCTGAAGCTCTTCTTCAAAGGCAACAACAAACTCTTTTGTAATGCCAGAGCGAACGATGTCATCGCGTGTAAACTTAACGAATGCAGCGTCATCGATACCATACCTCGAAACAAGCTGTTCCAGATATGTCAGTCCGTCCATGCCGATTCTAACGTCAGTTTGTGTACCGCTGTTATCACCGCAGAAGATCATTTGACTGCCTTCACCAATGCGGGTAACAAGAGCCTGCACCTCTGGCACAAACAACGACTGCGCCTCGTCAACGATGATGATGGCTCTTTCCCAAGAGCGACCACGAATAGTCTCTAGCGAACAGATTTCAATTGACTTTTGTTTCAAATGAATCTCTGTTGTTGCTTTGCCGAGATAGTCTTCGAAGTAGTCAATCATCTGCTGATAGTACGGCATCAGCTTCTCATCCAGCGTACCCGGTAGAAAGCCAATAGAACGCCCTGCAAGGGGCTGATAAGCCCTGATGAGCACCACCTTACGGATGTCACCGATGTGGAGCTTGTAGGCGGCATGCCAGCAAGCGATGATGGTCTTTCCAGTGCCAGCACTACCCGTTGCAGCTACGAGAGTGCTTGTAAGAAGTTGACTAATTAGCTCCTTCTGTTTTTCGTTTCTAGCTGTAAGCATTGGAAAATCATGTCGAACAAACTTCTCTTTCCTGACTCGTTCTGTGACGGTCTTTGCTGCACGTTTCATTAACACCTTTCAGTAAAAAAGCCGCCGAGGTTTCCCTGCGACGGCTCTGTTATATCACTGACGTATTACCGAATTGGACATGCACCGTTGGCGCATTCAGCATCATCCAAACCGATGTTGGCTTCATCAACATGAGAGATGAGCCTTGTCGATGCGACCAATGCGTCATACTGCTCTTGTGTGATTTCTTCCAACGGAGCCTGCTTAAAGCCATGTTCGCTGTGCAGCAAGAACGACAGGCTCTTATGAGAATTCTTGTAATACTTCTTCAAGTATTTACGAATCTCAGGCAGCTCTTCTTTTCGATAATAGACAGTACAACTGACGCTATTGTCGCTCCAGTTCTCTTGTAGCCATTTAATTGTCTCTAACTGATCCAGCGCTGTCATGTCCTTAGCCAGCACAGCATTGTCAGGATGACGGAACGGGAACGACACAACCACCGTGCTATGGTCTTCGCTGCCGTCGAAGTTCTGCTGATATTCAACGTGATAACCATGATCGCGACACACTTGTACCAGCGGATGATTGCTGCTGATGCGGATACGCCTAATCATGTAACGAGCATACGCAGGATGGCAACCGGGAGTGACACCGGGCAGCAGCGACAGCGTACCTGAAGGCTTCACCGTTGTCAGCTTCACAGACGTCGGAAACTCATTGTCTTGGCTGTATTGCTTATCAAAGGCACGAAGCTCTTCATACGCAGTACGCAGCCATGCTTTCTGTTCGTCAGTGCATTGCATAACACCAGTGATGCCGATGCCCATACGCATGTTCTTGTGAACAATCTCTTCCGTTGACTTCAGATGGCAAGGCAACGCCAGCGAATGCTTATTGATGCGATAGAGCAGCTTAGCAATGTCGATGAATTCTTCATAAGACTCAACATTGGGCAAGAAGATTTCTGCAAGGCAACACGTTTCCTTGTCAGCAAGGCTTTGCTCAGCACAGGGGTTATAGCCCTGCACATCCTTGTCGGGATAACGAGTGTCACCAAGCAAACCAATCTTACGCGACAGCTTCAAATTGATCAGACCATAAGGTTCACCCTTGCCTTCATAGCCATCCCAGAAGAATTCGTGAAGGTCAGAAACATCATCGCAGACAACGCTGTTGTTCGACATAGCCCGCCATGACGGGATGTTGCCCATGTCCCAACGCTTTGCCAGCAGATATTCGACATCGTCTGGATCACCAATAGCAATCTGTGCAGAGCGACGAACATTACCGGCAACAACGACAGCACCGATAATATTCATGATGTCGAGAGCATCGACGGGACGCAGCTTCTTGCCAGCACGTTTCTCAAGAATCTTACCGATCTCGGTGATGCCCCACACCAAATCTTCAGGACCGCTGGCAGTGCCACCAAAGCCCTTGATAGGAGCGCCCTTAGAGCGAATCAATTGCGTAGAGTAGGTGAAGGTCTGCTTACCGCTCTTGTGTGCAAGGAAGGCCGCTTTAAGGGTTTTGCCGAGCAATGCTACCCAGCCTTCACGGCTGTCAGGGACGATGAAGTCAGCATCAGCGGTGTCAACACGTGTCGGCACCTTGAAGTCTTCATTGATTGCAGGAATCTTGTCAACGTTAGAGCGCTGGATGTTGTAGCCAACACCACTACCCAGCATCAACAAATCCATTGCCCACGTAAACGGCTCGACAGGCTTGTCAACGACAGTGAAGGCACAGTTTTGCAGCGATGCCAACCCGAGTCGGTTGACAGTGTCTGTGCCGAGTTGCCACAGGAAGCGACCGGCAACAGTGCCCTTCAATTGCAGAAGATATTTACGTAGACGTTGTTGTTCTTCGTCGGTGAAGTTGCAACCGAGTTGTTTATTTGCAGCATTGACAATTCGGTTGACAGTGTCAGTAAATTCTTCTGTAGGGCTGCTGATGTCTGTTTCATTAAGACGACGAGCATACGTGCGCTTGTAGGTGAGGTAGCCTACAGTAGACCAAGGGGTGCTGATGTTTTCCATGTTTTCCTTTGTGAGATGACAACGCCGACACGATGGTCGGCGCTGGGGACGGACGTTATATCAAAATTATCTGTGTCGGCAGATATTTACACTTTATCTGCCGCTGCAGATATTATCGATTGTCGCCACTGCCGCTGATGACGTTTCGGTCTTTGCGGCTTTGTAGTTTTGCGATGTTTGCTTCAGCAATTTCATCCAGTGAAATGCCATGATAAAGTGCAATGGTTGCTACAAACCACAGCACATCACCAAGCTCTTTCTTCACATCGTCATAGTGTACAGGAGTTCCGTTGCCGTCTCTGACAGCTTTAGCGAACAAGCTGCAAAGCTCACCAACTTCTCCAGCTAATCCGGGGATTAGATATTGCGTTGTTTTTGCAGGCATGAGAGCAAACGACCACGCCTTTTGTTGATATTCATCAAAGTCCAATCGCATATGCCTCCATCACGTTAGGGAAATGTAGGTGAAGTTGTTTCTCACATTCAAGAGCAACCTCACGATGTTCCTTCTGAGTCTCAACACCAGTTCGAATGTCAACGTAATGCAGCCAACTACGCAGCGTTCCGTTCATATACAAACGACTTGTTGTCAATCCTTCAGGCAACACCTTACGCGCAACCTCTTTAGCAATGCCGTTGTTAAGGGCATTCTCATAAGCTGTCTTCGCTGCCCTCAACACCGCTTGTTGTTGCTCTTCCCAATATTGAAGAAGTTCACGGTCTTCAACAGGGATGCTGTTCTGACGATTCTTTTCGTCTTGCAGCCGAGCATCTGAGAATTCGTAGCCGTCAGCTACAGCGTAGCGTTGGCTGAACTCTTGAAAGCTGAAGCTGCGATGTCGCAGGATTTGTCGCGCAATGTCGCGAGTGCATTCAATCTCCATGCAAACGTTCACCATTTCAAACGGTGACCAATGTTTGTGCTTGATTAAGTATTTGATCAGCGGCACATACTTTTCATTGGTTTGATTTGCAGGATTTGACACTCGCGCCATGTACGCGATAAGTCGTTCTGCGTCAGGAGTTTTCCAGACCGTCGTTACTTTCATTGGTTTCCACTTTGTACTTGTTACCTTCAGCAATGCCAGCCTTCAATGCTTCCATGATGCCGTGCCGAAGCAACGAAGTTACTTCATCAGGTGTCATGTCAAAATGAAAATCAGCGCTGCCATCCTCATGTTCTTTGATCAGTTCAACCTTCATCGTTTTCTCCTTCGTCTTTGTCGCTAAACAGCTTCCAAGAATATTGTTCAAAATCATCTGATGTCATGTAGTATGACAACACCGTCAGAAGTGCTGGCACCATCTTTGCATTATTCATCCGATCTTTAGGATGATTCATCCAGCTATTTTCACTCTTGATGGTTTCGAGGCTGTCTTTCAGATAAGCAACGACGAGTCCATCAAAGGTTTCATCATCAATATTAATTTGCGGCACGTTTACGTTCCTTTCTTTCTTCAGAAGTTTTATCGCTATGACATGGTTTGCATAACACTTGTAAACCATCTGCTTCAACGAACATGCGTTCGACGTATTCGTCCCATGTCTTGAAGCCATCTATTGTATCGACAACAGGATGAATATGGTCAACAACCACATCAGCAGCAGGGAAATTAGCCTTACATTTGTTGCATTTGTAATGCTGGGCTAGCTTACCTGTCTTTGCATTGACGGTTTTGCCGACAAGCGCATCCTTCAACACTGCCCACTTCACAGGCCAGCGACGAGAGGCAGCACGTAACGCACTGATGACAAAGCTGCGAAACCTTGCCTCCGTCCACTGACCACCATTACGAGACTTAGAAGGGGACGTCGGCATCAAGTTCAGCTTGCAACAGAAACATCAGATTACAAATAGCATGCGCTAGATGGTAATACCCTGTTTCTTCATCGTGAAGTTCTCCGCGTCGATGTGCCCACGTATGACGCTGAGAAGCATCAAAATACCGCTCACGCATATTTTCCACATGCTTCCAATTGTCAGGGCTGTATTTCTCTGCACCATACGTCAACACTTTCACCACTTCTTCCAGCGCTTCAGGCTTTAGGAGTCCGTAGCGGGGCTTTCCTTTATCAAACTTTCTACCTTCTTGGACGGGATAGGTGGTGTCCACAGTTCGTTTTCCTTTCTACGAAGATATAGAAGTGTTCCATTTTGTCGTACTTTGTCAACATCTGCATACATTTCGTAACAGACATCTGCCATTTCCTGTTCCGTCGTGCATTCAGCCAACGCAGCTTCAGCTTTCTTAGGACCGATGCCTTTGATGCCAATGACGTTGTCGGCTGTGTCACCCATCAATATCTGCATGTACAGAAATCGAAGACCTTCTTCGGGAGTGACGAAGAAGTGTTCACGCTTGACGAAATTGTAATGATGCCCCGGCACTTGCTTGAAGTCTTTGTCGATGCTGATGATGACAAAGTTGCCATCGAGCTTCGTAGCCTCAATAGCTATTGCATCATCAGCTTCTTGTCCTTCAGCAACTACAGCACCCCATTGTTCAATGAGGTGTTGTTGCAATGCTGGAAGATGTTCAGGCTTCGGTGCTGTGCGATTGGCTTTGTAAGTATCAGAAACTTGCTTTCTGAAGTTATCCTTACCTGTCAGATATAGCTGCCACTTGTCATAAAACTTGTCATCAACATCGCATGACAACAAAGCGTCGAGTACGATGCGATCAACTGTCATCATCGCAGCATCGACGCTTTCTTCTTTACAAGCAGCCGCTGCTCGATAAGCCATTACATCGGCATCAAGCAGCGCCTTCATTACAGCACTTCGTCGTCGCTCAGATCAACAGCACCACCATCACCGTATTCGATGAGATTGGTGATGACGAGCTTGCGAAGGGACGGAGACACACCCTTCTTGTTCTTGTACTTCCATTCGTAGGCAGTGACGATAGCTTTGGCTTTGCTGCCGTTGCCAACCTTCACACCAACGATCTCGTCACCATCAGTGTCGAAAGCCTTGATGGGCTTTGCAGACTTGCAAGTAATGTACTTGCCTTGTCCTTCCTTCTCAGCCACGGTGATACCCATCTCTTCCAATGCGCCTGCGGCAGCGTCAGAGAGATTACACAGATTCACCTGAAACTTACCCGACATCTCATTAACCTTGTCGAGTTGTGCCCACATGATGTCGGCTTTTACCTTGATGCTAGTTTGCGCTTCAGCCATTTTGATTTCCTAAGTTAACCACACAATTGACCACGGTGTGGATTCGTGGGAGGAAGCATTCTATTATGCTTCTTCAACTTCTACAACACGTTGTTCAGGCGTGTTGCCAATTAGCAACTTCTTTGCTTCGTCTACGTAGTAGCTGAAGTCAATATCATTGCCAAAGTCTTTCATGTTGTTGCAGGTCTTCACCAGATAGTCAGTGCCAATGCCAATGCGACGAGGCTCCTGCTCAGGCGTCAGCGGCGGCATTATCTTGACGAGCTTGCCACCATCTGTGCTGGCGTAATAGCGACAGATGTTCTGTTGCTTCACTTCAGTGTTGTCATCAAGCACCAACACCAAGCTGCTGCTACGTGGCACCTTTGTACGCATCATGAAATCATGTACGTTGTTCGCATTGGAGCGGACATATTCCTCAATATCTATGCCGTGCAGCATGTGAGCTTCAGCAGCTTTAGGGATGATGAGACTACCCTGATCCTGATGCCAGCCTAAGCCTTCGTATTGATACGCTCCCTTACGCTTCACCTTGCCGTTGGTGTAGACAGCGATGTAGTTGTTGACGTCACGCAACAACATCTTCGAATACTCAACGAACTCAAGTTCAAGACCTACATCTCGTTGCCACTGCTTGCAAGCGGTGTCATACCATCTGCGATATTTGCGGGGACAACGAACAGTGATGCCGTCAGTGTTGATCTGAATAATCTCCAGATTTCGAATCTGCAACAACTTTTCTGCCAGAAAGCACAGGCTAAGCTGACCGTTGATGGTGATCGACATCGTGTACTGAGGGTCGTAGAAGGGGCTAAACTGGTTGTTGCTGTCGCCATACACCCCGTTCAACGCCAGCTTCAGCATGGCATTCTCAGACGTTCCTTTGGGATAGCTCTTACGCTGCTCATAGACGTCTTCGTAGATGTCACAGAACTTCTCAGACAAGTGCTTGGGATAGACACGGTTGGCAATGGCAACGTTCGGATACATCGATGAGACGTCAGCGTCGATGATGGTGTATTCGTCGTCAGACTCGACGATGGTGTTCTCTACGCTGCCATGAATGCCACCAGTGCCAAAGTCAAAACGAAAGCCGTCAACAACAACGTTGAGGTTGTCAGCTTCCTTCCAACACATCCAATGGCTGTATTGGGTTTCGCCTTTCTTCTTAGCCTTTAGTTCTACCTGTTCAACCCAGCCCAGAGGATGTTGAGTCTTGAAGTCGTCAATGTCTTCGAACGAAGGCACACGTGCAAACTTCTTCTTCTTTACATACAACTCTGCATACTGAGCAACATCGCCTAGATCGGCTTCATCAATCTCAGAGAAGACACCTTTGGTTTCACTTATCTTCTGCTTCGAAAACCAATCAAACACTGCTATAAATTCAGGACGCTGAAAGTCATAGTAGTCGAAGAGGCAATCCTTGATGTTGATGTGCTTACGCTTCGTCTGATTGATGACACGCTTCTTGCCTTCGTACTTGTAGCAGCTACCCGGCAGCGCCTCTTCCAGACGCATGATGAAGTAGTCTTTACCAATCTTCGTGTCGTTGTGATTGAGGAAGTTACGTCCATACTTCTGCGTCAGTTCCTCACGAAACCTGATGGCAGGCTTAGTGATTTCATAGAAGTCGATGGTGCGTTCGACGTCATGCTTGTTGTATACAAGCAAGGTGTCAATCTGCTCATCTGTAAGCTGAGTGTTCACATCGAATGGCAAGTCTTCGATGGTAGCGCTCTTCATATTGAATTGCAGCATCTTCAACGAAGTTGATCTGGCTTTGTTGTCGAAGTGATGAATCTTATACAGATCAACTTGTGGCACATACTCATCGGATGTACGAATGATGTGATCAAACTTCTCTTCGCTAGCGATGATGGACATTGCCTTCTTGTATGCACGTGCAGCAACAGCCCTGCCACCAACGGTGACAGCTTTGTCACGCACACTCAACAGGTCATGGATGACAGGATAGTCAAAGCCAATATTGTTGAAGCCGACAAGACGGTGTTGCTGTTCGCGAAGACGATCAAGAAAGGCGAACAAGTCTGCGACTTGATTCTTTCTATGAGAGCATTCGAATTGCACAGCCTCCGACTTGTCTGCAGCAATTGCGACAAAGCTGAAGCAGTTGGGGTAGGTTTCGATGTCATATACCCAATCCATTTTATGTTCCAAAAATCGAGCATTACGAAGTTAGCGTTCGAATAAACGAACAGGGTCGGTCATCAAAGCACATTGTCCTCTTCGTCATCATCAGGAGGAGGAGTGTACTCAAGCATGCGCCCCGTCTCTTTGGTGTAGAGCAACGAACATGCTGGGCCTGTCATGCCACTATAGCGGTTTTTCAACACGCGCAGGTAGGTAGTGTTACGCTTTGTCATGTCTTCTTCTTGTCCGTTGCGTTCTGCACCGAGAACAATGTCGCTAAGCTGAGCAATGGAGCCACTACCGCGTAGCTGTGCAAGCGAGGTGGCAGCGCCTTCCTCATGTCCGCGACCATCAGGACGTTTCAGGTGCGACACAGCAAACAACGCAATGTTAGTTTCCTGCACCAGCATCCGCAGCTTCGTCATGATCTCATCAATTGCTTTGCGTTCATCCCCGTTCTCCTGCGCTGAGACGATGATCGAGATGTGATCAACGAACACATACTTGCAGTTGAGTGCCTTCGCCATGTAGCGAACACGATTGACGATGTTATCTACACTGGTGCTACCGAAATGGTCGAATAGAAACAAGCGACCTGTGCCGAGTGTTCGCTCAAACGCATCCTTACGCTCTTCATCGCTTGCCACAGTATCTGGCAAATGCAGAGGCTTGTTAGCTGCCAGCGACATTACAGACAACCCTGTCTTGCGGATGCCTTCTTCAAGAAACATCAAGCCGACATTGTCATCGGTGTTGCAGAGGATGTGCCAAACAATTTCACGAAGCAACTGAGACTTACCCAATCCGCTACCGGCTGTGACAGTGACGAGTTCACCATGACGAATGCCATAGGTTAGCCCATTCAATCCCTCCCACGGATACATGCATTGCGCTGGTGCCGGTGGAGTTGACACCAAATCCCATAGGTTTGTACCAGCAACAATTCCGTCTGGAACGTACGGTTCTGCACTCCACCAACGCTGTACGAAGATGGCTTCTTTATTTGCTGCAACGTAGTCGCATGCGTCCTTCATATCGACGTCATGCTTGTACACCTTAGCCTTGCTACCGAATAGTTCAGCAACTTCCTTCGCTGCCTTCTTACCCGGCTCATCGTTGTCGAAGCAGACGACAATGTTCTCAAAGCTGTTGAGCCATTCATAGGCGGCTCTACAGTCCTTTAGAGCCCCTGTAGCACCGTTACGGATGCTGACGCTGGGCCATTTGCTTCCGGTGGCTTGAAACACCGCTAGAGCGTCGAATTCGCCTTCAGTGATGGTGACGTACTTGCCACCGCTGCTGAAGAGTTGCTGACCGAATAGCGTTGACTTAGCCCATTCGCCTTCAGTGCTGAACTTCTTCTCTTGTTTATTCCTTACCTTTGCAGCAACCAGAGTACCATTGCCATCGTAGTACGGAAAATAATAATTGATAGCATCTGATGTTACCCCATACCTTTCTGCTGTTGCCTTCGTCAACCTTCTGCTACTGACAGAGGGAGAGTCGTTGTCGTCGAAATGACTTTTGAAATTCATGTTCACTTTCTTACGTACTGGTTTCGAATATTCAACGACTAGGTCGTCATCTGGTGGAGTGAAATGATTGCATGAGAAGCAGTAGCTGCTACCGTCAACATTAATGCTACGGGCATCACTGCTTCCACACTCATCACAAGAAAGATGCGTTCGTAAAAATGCCATCTCAAATTACTTCTGCATCTTTTTTCAAGATGCCAGTTAGACAATCGTCGTTAGCATCACGCACCCAATAGTAATCAGGGCTTTCTGCTTCAACGTCGAACGTCTCTCCGATGCGATGCTTGTACCAATAGAAGCAATCAGTGGTCTTCTTAACTCTGATCTTCTTTGTATAGCTGCAGGATGGGTGTGGTAGTGAACTTGTCTCCATTGGAACAAGGCTCACTACTTGAACAATTTTTCTTTCGATCCAGATGTTGACATTGTCTGCAATCGACTTCACCAGTTTGCACAATAGCGTCATCATGTTTCAAAGCCTCTCTAAGAGCATCAACATGGAAGACCCTGTCATTGCGCCTTCCACCAAACTCCAGAAAATCTAGAGCACTAAGCACTGCGTTTCTAAGTTCACTCATGTTGTCCTTCGTTATTAAATACAAACCATTCATGGAGTTCATTCCAGATGGCAGATTCAATTGCGTCTTGCAATTGCTGTTCTGTAGGGGCGTCAGTGTGCTTGTACGCCCGTCGAACACCATAAGTAATGCCATTCTCAATGGCAAACTCAAGCACACGAATAATGCGTGGTGTCATAGTCTTTGCTGCTCCCTACGTTCACGTTCAAGTTTAGCAAGCACCATCAAGCCGATAAGTACATTGCTAACTTCATCTTCAGTCATTGGGATTTCTTTGTCCATGTAGGCCCAAAGAAGTAATTCAACAATCTGTTCAATCATTTTGCGCCTCTCTGCAGCAATGTCTGCTGCGGCATAAGCTGTTGAGGGAACTGCCTTATCTCTTGCGCCTTCGCTGCACCTCTACGGGTGTGAACGAAATATGGCGTCACTGACGCAGCATGCTGATGACCACTCATCTGCATCACTGTCAACAGATCGCCACCATTCTCAATCGTTTCAGTGATGGCAGTGCGACGAAGATCACGAAGCTGCAGCTCTCTGTCGAGCCTTGCTTCAGCCATGATGGCAGTGACATGACCATTGATGGTGCCAATGCTGTACGGCACCCATTTGCCAGCCCTACGCACCATTTGCGGAGCGACAAGCGGTGAAAGAAAGAAGTCTTTCTGTTGCTGCTTCAGCATTGTAGCAAGCCCTTGAGAGATCGGCAACTTCACTGTAGCGCCTCGTTTGCTCTGCGTAATCGTTACAGTGTTCGTTTCAAAGTTAATGTTTTCCCATCTGAGCTTGAGGATGTCGCTGACACGCTGTCCCCATTCGTAGATCATGTAGAAGATGAGACCTACGTTGCGCCATTGCCAACGACTGAATGAGACGTTCAAGAATGCACGTACATCATCACGCTCCCACATCGTCTTGCGATGCTTCACCGTCTTCTTCTTCACCTTCTCAAACGGGTTGTGGCGTGTATAGCCACACCGAATGGCATAGTTGAGGACGACACGATAGATCGTCATGCTGGCATTCACCATGTACGTCGATGTAGTCTTTATTTGCTCATCGTACATGCGCTGTATCATCGGCGTTTCCAACGTGGAAAGCTTGTGATGTTGCAAAGCTAAGCCAGCCACACGCACGTTGCGCCATGCTTCAATGGCAGCTTTATATTGCGTCTTTGTGATGTCAGCTAGGCGGGTGAAGTCAACGCTATGCAGATACGCAAAGATGACATCCTTTACTTTGCCATCCTTCTGCAACCCAGCAATGTGATTGTGTTCTGTGCGCCATTCATTAATGGCAGCATTGCATTCGTCAGCATACTTGATTGCTTCGCTACGCTTGTGCAACGGAAAAGACTTCCGCTTGGCAACACCAGCATCCACAGCAGACTGCGGAGGGTTGTAATAGAAGTCAGTTGCTCGGTGACGGAGATTGAGCGGTAGTTTTGTTTCGCTCTCGCAACTTGATTGCTGCATGTCCGTATATATGCATATTTCTGTATTCAGCACATCAATATCCATGAGGTTCGATGTGACGCTTCACTTCTTCCTTGACATCGGTATAGAGCTTCATCAAGTGCAATGAAGCCCTGACAGCATCGCTTAGATCATGCCAGTAGTCGAAGTTGGTAACGCTTTTAATTTCAATCTTCGCAGCACAGTCATCGACAGCAGTGATGACCACTGCTACGTTTTGCATTGTGTTGTCAACGATTTCGACTTGAGTGGGGTAGATGGTGTAGCTCATTTATTTACCTTCTCTTTTACTTGTTTGACTTTGACATATGACATCATTGCATTATGTGATGCTTCAAGTATTGGAAAAAGCAGCCTCATCTCTGTTGTCTGCTCTTCAGGCTGTATGCACACTTCGCGGTATGATTTATTCGTATAATCAACAATATGAACCCATATTGGACTATTCCTAAAGCCAGCACCATTGATTGTTTCAGGAACAACAGCTACGATCTCTTCATACCAGCCTAGCTTTATAGCTTTCATACAACCTCAATGTTTATTACGCGAGATACACAGGGTGTGTCAAGCACCCACACACCAACCCAGACCTGTCGAGTTGTTTCTGGATTGAAAGGGCTGTTGTTGATGTTACGTAGACATGAAAGACATTCCTTCTTCAAGGGATTACTTGAACATCTTGCGAAGTCTTGTGGGATATATGTCATTTGTTCCCCCTTGCGCGGATGCGCTCTGCGAGGTGTTCGGCTGCGGCTTGCGCGTCCTCGGCCCAACAGCAGGGGCAAACCTCCTGCTCACACACCTTCGCACACGCCTCGCGCTCGGCAGCGGCGACAAGGGCGGCGAAGCGTTCATCACTGACCGTGTGGAAGTCGGGGTGGTACTCGCCTACGCATTGCAGATGTTGAACGGTCCAATCGTCGGCCTGCTCGCGTAGTCGGATGATGTCGTCGCGGTTCATAGGTTTCGCTCCTTCAGCGCGGCTCGTAGCCTGTGTATCTCAGCCATGTGTTCGCGCAGTGCCTCCTGCAATGGCTCAATACGATCCCAATCTGGCTGGAATGGCTCCGGCTGCTCCAGCGCGGCCTTGAGGGCGGTGATGGCTTGCCCCATCGGACCTTCGTAATCGGCCAAGACAAAGCCGTACTTGTTGATGTACTCCCACGCCTCCAGCGCCTGCTTGGCGGCGGTACGTAAATCACTCATCTTTTACTCCCCTTACACATTCAGGATGATGATCACACCACGTGCAATGATTGTCACAGAATTTGTCTTGATGCTCTAACGCAAACTCAAGCGATGTAATGGCTGCCCACACCGGCCTCCAGCTTTGACAATCACGACAATTTTCTTCACCACATTCTTCTTCAGCGTTTTCAGCCATTTCTTTCAAGACAATCAACGCCTGTCGAGCAGCAATGTCCAGCGTAATATCTCTCGCTTTGGTTTCGATGACGCCTTGATCTTCTAATGAGAATTCATTGATGATGTTTTTCAATGTTGTCATTTTGCATTCCCCATTTCATACAAAGCATTAGCAACTTCGAAGATGCGCTTCTTATTCTGCAGCGCATCAACATATTCTTGTGGGAAGCAACCGATGCCATGCTTCGTACCTACCCAAGCACCAGCAATGGCAGCATTGGTGTCGGTATCATGCCCATAGGATACGGCATAACGCAACACAAGTCCACCGTCACTACCACCGTAATGCAGGGCATGTCGAGCAGCATTGTATGCATACATCACTGTGCCACTAGCATTAGCATATTTATTTGGATGTGCCTTCAGCGAGCTATATTGCGGCGATGACCCATGAAATATCTCATCAATGTATGCTGTAGTGTAGGCAAGGATGTCGCTGTTGCCATGCGTCATTAGGCTGGCAGCGATGGAGTCAGCGAGTGCCTTCATCGGGTTGTTATGGTTGGCAGCAATGCAGGCAGCAATACGCATCAAGCTACCGTTGCCGCTGTCATACGTGCCTGCAGTGGAAGCAAAGGGTCGGTCATGCTTCATGCGACCGATGGCGTTGTCAGTGGTTGTGCCAATGTCGAAGCAATGGTTTCTGGTGCCATAGGTGCCATGTTGTCGCCAATCTTTGAAACGGGCAACAACGTCGGCAAAGTTTAATTCACCATTGGCAATGTAGCTTTCACCCAATGCCAATGTCAACGCGCCATCATCAGTATATTCGCCCAACGACATCCTATGAACACCGCCTGTCTTGACGACAACGTCGTCAACGTCCATTTCGTCTTGAAACTCATAAGGTGCTCCCAGCATATCGCCAAGGAATACGCCGACAAACATACCGACAACTTGGTCGCGTGTCATATTATTTCTTTTTCAGAGGAATGACGGGAGTGAATGCAGCAAGATGTACAACCCTGTCTTGCATGTCTTTGCAGTATGAATACATTCCATCGAGATGATCGAAGAAGAAGTATTCATCGAAGGCTTTGATGTACGTGTTGCGCTTTACGTTGTAGAGCTTTGTCTCTTCGAGATGCTCCCAATCACGTAGATCAATTTCGCTTATCATTTAATGTTCCTTTCTTGACGTCAACTTTCTTGACATGATTTGATGGATGAAGAAGATATTTGCTACCGAGCTGTTCGATGGCACCTTTCACACGTTGTTCATTGCGTTGACGAATTTCCATTAGCTGTTGTTCGATGTTCATACAATGAGCCTTATAAAAAAGGGCAGCGCCATCAGCAGCGCCACCCAAAATAAACTGTCGTCGTCAGACATTACGCGCTAGCATAGCGTTCATATTGACGAATGCGACTGTCACTGCGGCTACGCCGCTCAACACATTTGATGCGAGTGTTGCGTTTCTTCAGCGCTTCCACCAGCAGAGGGAAGTCACAGTCTTCTTCAAGATAGACATAGTCTTCACGCTGATATGAGTATGGGCTAATCTTATTGGCAATGCCGAGATTATTAATCACCTTACGCTTGCACTTAGCCCAGCCATGACCGGGATCAGTGTAGAACAAAACGGTGAATTGCTTTTCCATGATGTGCTTTCAGAATGGTGCGTCCGGTGCAGACTTCCACACCGGTACAGGCTTAGGTTTCTTCGGAGGTTTATAGGGCTGGCCCTTCCACGTTGGGAAAGGCCACACCACAGGTGGCCTGTCGTTCACGCTGCCAGCGCTTCTTCGAAGGTCATGCCAGCATCAGCGCTGCTGGTGGGCAGCAGGCTGAACAACTCGCTGTTGACACGGACATGCTCAGCAACAGCAGTGATCGGTCGAGCCTTACGCATACCGATGTTGTTCTCGGTGATGGACTTGATCATGACGTTGCCACGCAACACATTCTCCTGAATTTTATTCCACACAGTGAAGGCGTCAGTGAGATTGTCTTCAGCACGTTGAGCACCGAGAGCACCGATGACGGTCTGTGGCGTGGCATAGCTACCCTTCACAGGACGTCCGTCAACGTCAACGATGTCTTCGTTGAACATGCTCCAGCGCTTCATCACCGCAGCTCTTGCCATTGCATAGCTTTGCTGCCCATCGAGCTTGATGTTACGTGCAGCGTCCAATGCAGCCAGCACTTCCGGCAACGTCTCCACCGTCTTACGCAGCGAGTCTTCGAAATGGGCTAACGCCCTCACAGTGTGATGGATGCGCTGTTGCATGCCTTCACCGGCAACGATGCCGTTGCTGCAGATGAAGCGATATGCACCAGCAAACAGACGGACAGCAGAGCTACCATCGTGGCTGTTGTAGACGATGATCTCGCCACGGGTGTTACCGTCGCCGTTGTCGTCACGCTTAGCAAACGCAACCATGTGAGTCTTGTGCTCAGCAGCAACAGGGCTTGCCTTAGTCGGACGCTTCTGTGCAGCCTGCACAGGGAAGTATCCGTAGTCTGCAAGCACAGGCAACAGGTCACCGGTACGCAGAGATTGATAGCGATCAGTGAGGCGAGACGCCTTCGTCTCAGAGAACACGGCAGGAGCACGTTGCATGATGTCTTCGACAGACATGATGCCGTTGTCGTTGCGACGGGAGAAGATGAGGGATTGACGCATGATGTTTCTTTCAGAAGTTGTGCAGCGAAGTTGCTGCGACGAAATGAAGTGTAAGCGAAAGTTAATAACCGAGTCAAGCAGAGGGTTATTGCACAGTGACCAACGGCACCCATTCGCCCTTGTCACCGCTCCATGCCAGTGAGTGCAGCACCACCTTCATGCTATCTGCAACACGTATTGCCTCAAGCAGGGTATCCTTATCATTGCATATGGGATAACCGTCAACGATGATGAAATATTTTCCTTCGCTGAAGGAAAGATAGCCAGCGTATTTCATGTTAATACCTCTCAGAGACGTTGAAGGTGATGTCGGCAGGGTATGAAGCTACCCATTCCTTGATCTCGTTGCGCTTGAATGTGTAATGCTTATACGTGTCACCTTCCCAGATGATGGTGATGACGTAACGTGACAGCATGCGATGGAGGGTGCGGCGGATGGTGGAGATCATGATGTTTCCTATTAAACAAAGGATGGTACAGCCTGCTCTTGCAGCATGTTAGCAACAGTGCCACCGTACAGATATGACAGAGTCATCCATGTACTATCGTGGACATCCATTGACTGACGATAGTTTCCATACACTTCACAGAACCAATCGTCGTCGCCATGAGCGAGAGCATAGTCTTGAGCGAGGATGAGAAACTTCTTATGCATGATGTTTCCTTTCAGGAATTATCGGACAGCCAAGTGAGAGGTAGTCCATCCATTCCGGATTTGTCTAACAACTCATTGTGCAATTTAGAAATAGCCTTTTTCACATCGTGTTTCTGCGCTGGAGTCAAGTCATCAAGATCAGCAGTAAACCCTTGATAAACTGCACTCAGATAACCGACGGCGATGTCATAGGCAAACTGATCCGGAGTCATACCATTTACTTTCACGATGTTTCCTTTTATCGAATGCCAAACGCTTCGAACATGAGGTCTTCGGCAACGTACAATGGTTCGCTGTCGCAAGCACCAAAGCTGCGATATTTGTTCATCACCACATGCAACTTCTTCAGCGCCTCATAGTCATTGGAAGATGATGCTATCGCATCTTCGGCAGCACGGTTGAGGGCATCCGCAGCTTCGCTGCAATCCATGCTGGAATAAAGTTGCCATTGCTCCGGTGTCAAAGACACCTCTGCAGTAATACGTTTGGTGAAGGTAACGTTACGCATCATGTTTCCTTTCAGGTAGCCGCAGCTTCAGTGCGATCACAACGGATGGCGAGGATACGTTCCTTCGGAATGCTGCGATATGACATAGCCTTGACGTCGAAGACTACGTACACACCATCAGGTGTCTTACGCTGTACGTTGTCGTTCTTCAGAAACTTACGCACACCTCCACGGCAATTCATCTTACGCACAGTGCCATCTTCTTTGATGAAGATGACAGAGAAGAATCGACCAGAGGAGTGTGCAGATGACACCAGCATATTAAGGACGTTGTTCACGATGTGTTCCTTTGTGGTTGATGACGCCGACAATTATAAGGACGTCGGCAATCCTGAGTAAAGCGAAGGGGTTATCTCAAGGCATAGATGGCACCCCTACCATCCTTGCTTACTACGTAAGCCTTGCCTGCCTTATGCACTGGCGTCTCGTTCACGGCATGAACGAATGACGCATACTTGTACGGATTATATTTGATGGGGTCAGCAATGCGTGACATGATGTCAACAGCACGATCATTGCCCATCTCAAACAGATGCCCGACAACACCAGCATGTACGTTCTTACGCTTCTCACGGATGACACGCTGACGTCCTGCCTCTGACACCTTGAACGTGCAGTTGAGTAAGCCTACGCTGGAGGCATGAGCAATGACCCTGCCCTTACGCTCACCCTCCAGCGCCTTGATGCTGAGGCATTTGCGATGGAGATTAAAGTAGACGAAGACACGCATGATGTTTCCTTTCAGGAATTAATAATCGAGCCAATCACCCTTGCCTTCGATGATGACGGCAGCTTCGTCAGCGCTGATGACGCTGTCTTTGAAACGCTCCACCTCCTCAGGACCGTATGCCAACACAGGACACCAACGCCCTGTAGCACCACGGGCAAGGGCATACGCACCCTTCACGGGCATGGCATACTGTCTGCCGGTGATGTCACACTCTGTCACGTAAGCATGGATGAACATGATGTTTCCTTTCAGCGATCAAACCATTCAGCAACGACGATGGCACATCCCATCAGCATGATGGGCAGGAATAGGGTGATGATGGTTGTTAGCATTACACTTGTCTCCATAGCAGGATGTGGGCAACAGCGCTTTCGATGTCGTCCCATTGTTCATCGGTGATGTCACGCTCTTTGATGACGTTGTCTTTCTTGACAACGAATGCACCATCGTCATCAAAGAATACATCACGTGTCTCGCCATTGCATCGCATACTAAACGAGTGCATTGACGTCATTGTTTGTTCGTCCATCATCATGATGTTTCCTTTCAGGAAATCCCTTCAGGCTTTGTTGAGGGCTCGACTGTGAACCCTCAAGAAAACCCCCTAACGCAAGAACACCCGCTCTCACTTGGGGAAGGTGGTACGGATGCTGCACTCCGTCCAATGCATGATGCCTTGACGTATGCATCATTCACGCCGGTCCATAGTATGTCTGTCACACATACCGACACCGGTAGCAGGTTGTTAAAGAGCGGGTGATGCTTTCGCATCGATTGGCATCCATTGTAGGGCGTTGCCGATTCCCTTGTCAACCGTGGGGTTATTTGCCACACCGTCGACGTCGTCTCACATATTCGCATGTCTTTGTGTGTAACCTACACACTCCGTCACACTTCAGCGTTATGCATCTGTCGGAACCCGGCACCACCCGGCTAGCTTCTCACCGACTCCGCATCACGCTGCGTTAATTACATGTTGCAGACTTTCGGAAAACCCTGTCAAGTGTAGGGTCTTTCGAAAGCCTCCCCTTTAGGGGAAGCTGTCAGGCTCAGTGTATCGCTGTCAAGCGAATCACCTTCGCCATCTTCTTGCCATGTGCAGGGTATGCAATGACGGGAATGCTGGAGTCATAGCATGCACGGCATCCATTGCACTTGCCATCGTGCTTGTATGCATGGCACACAACGACACCATCGGGAGCGCTGTCAGCATCGGGGATGATGACGCTGCCATGCTCGGCACCAAAGGTGCCGTCAACGCTGTCAGAACTGAAACGAACGACAACGTTCGGCAGCGCCTTCATCCTACGGATGACGTCAGCAAACTTGGCAAACTTTGCCATGCGAGTGGGAAGCCAATGCTGAACCCACGGAGTACGCTGCATCACCTGCAACATCTTCTCGGCTAAGCCGAGAGAGTACATATCGCCACTATCGAACCAGCGAAAGAAACGTTCGTTGTTCAGCGCAATGACGAAGTCATTAACCCATTCGTCACGCTGCCAATCAACTTTGTTGAAGGCACGTGGTGCCTTGACATTGGCAAAATTGTAGTTGCCTGTCGTTGCATAGCAACCAGAACATGCTGGCACAAGGGAGCCGTCAGCGTTGACAGAACCGGGGCAAGTCTCAAGAGCCTGAAGGCTCCACGAACGGATGCCATCGAGCTTAGATGTGACGGAGAGCTTGAGCATGATGTTTCCTTTCAGGAAGATGACGACACTGTGCCGTCGATGGGATGCATTGTAGGGACTTCGAAAAGCCCCTGTCAACTGTGGGGTTATTCTGCAGCTGGGATTATTTCAGCACCAGACTTAGCATCTACGATGCTACCATCGTCCAGCGTGTTAACCTCCCACGCATCATCGTCCATGATGATGTTGGGAATCGTAGATTCCTCACGCTCCTCATTCGTCATGCCTAACAACGACTCCGTCGATGCGAACGTTTGGATGATGCTGTTGTTGAAGGAAACGTAGTTTCCAAATCCGTCGTCAGCGAAAAACCCTACCATCTTCGATGGGATGATGATACCGAACAAACCCTTATGGGTTTCGATGCGGGGGCTAACGTTGTGCAGGCTGAGCATGATGTTTCCTTTCAGGAAAGGTTGAGAGCGGCTTCGATGTCCTTCTTTGTATCATCGATACAAAGTTGGATGAAGTCTACACGTTCCCAGTTGCCTTCGGCAAAGGCTTCTTTGCGAGCTTGTTCCAACAGGAACAAATGATTCTGCAGTCGATTGAGCATGATGTTTCCTTTCAGGAAGACGACGGCAACAGCACCGTCGATGGGATGCATTGTGCCGACTTTTCAAAGCCCGAGTCAACTGTGGGGTCTTTCAGCGACAGCTTAGGCAGCAAAGCTGCTGTGCACGTGCGCGTACATCATAGCGCTGTGCCTCATGCGGACACGCGCAAGAGGGGGTGTGCCTGCAGCGAAGACGTCAGAGACTACGTCTCTGGGAAGATGGTGCAGAGCTTCAACACGTAGTGTTGCTGCAAAGGGCAAGGAAGATGGTAAAGGGCTTCAAAGACTACGTCTTTGTGCTGCAGATGGTGAAGATGGTGAAGGGCTTCAAAGACTACGTCTTTGGATGTCAGAGTCGATGTTGTACATCGTCTCTTTGTTTCCTTCGACTTCGTCGAAAAATGGGGACAGATTGGGTCGAAAAACCACCAAAAAATCGCTCTCCGACTTATGTCGGAAGATCAACGCTAAGTCGTTGATTTCCAAGGGAAATCTACACACACGTGATCGTGTAGCGCAGCGCATTATGCGCGATCACATGCGCTGGCAGCGCGAACGCGCTTGCTTGACGAGGGTGGGCGGGCGTGGGCCACTGGGGGGTATGCGCGCTACTATATACACGCTAACACACAGAAGGGCTATTTTAACTTAAGTTAGTCTTCACTAACCTATACCACCCAATCAACACACAGCTTGTCACAGTTTTCTGCGAGATAACATAAATGTTCTCATTATTGACAAAATAATAACATATGTATAGAATGGTGAACACATTACAGATGTTTTAGTCATAAGTGGGTCTGAGCAGCCTTCATCGACTGTAGCTTTTTTGACAACGAAACAAAAAGTCTAGGAAAGTGTTGACATCTGCACCGGGCCTGTGTAAAACTACGTTTGTAGTCGGACGGGTAACGGTGGCGACTACAACAGGCAGCATAGTTGCTTCATACAGGCAACGAAGTTGCCGCAGCGCTACCACGGGATAGACATTGAAACAGCGCAAATGGATGGCGAAGACAGCGTCCTAATGTCGAAAGGCTTGTCGAGTCGTGGAGAAGCGCATCAGCAGCTTCCTATGTAAAGGCTTAGCAGGAAGGCTAAGTCCGTCTACATAGCATCAATGGATTGTTTCATTTCAACAGAAGAGTTAATGAATAAATTGATGTTAACATCTTGTAAGTTGTTACACAATATGTACCAATGTTAATGAAACAATTAGCTTGTTAATAGTGTTGACAATAGCATGGCAACAGTGCTAATATAGCTGTATAGACCTATACAGAAGGCAACACCTATGGCATTTCGAACAAGAGAACAACTAAAGTCTAAAATCTTTCATCCTCCGCATAGTTATTATTCGGCTGCAATGAAAGAGATTTTTAAGCAACGAGAAGAAGTAAAAACAGTTGCTTTTCATTCTGATGTTTACTATGTTAGAGCAGCATTAGAAAAACATACGGGATATCTGATACCCCTACCGCTAGTTGAAAAAGCAATGAGAGCTGAAAAGTGGTATGAAGGGGGAGTAAATAGACGAAGAAAGTAAACCGAGAAAATGCTGACATCAGCGACAACGCTGACATCAGCGCTATCAGCGATATTAGCTATGCTCTCTGCATAGTCTATATAGACAGATATTTTTGTTGAGAGCCGATAGGCGTTTGTTGCTTGTTGTTTGTTTTGCTGCTACAACGCGCTCTTATGAAAACTGCTGCTTGGCAACGTAAAGAAGGCAAAGACCCTGAAGGTGGTTTAAATGCCAAAGGAAGAGCTTCTTATAACAAAGCCACTGGTGGTAATTTGAAGCCACCTGCACCAAAGCCAAAGAATGAAAAAGATGCTAAGCGGCGTAAATCGTTTTGTGCGCGTATGTCTGGTATGCCGGGTCCGATGAAGGATGACAAAGGCAGACCTACACGTAAAGCGTTGTCGCTGAAAGCGTGGAATTGTTAACATGACAACACCTGAAGATTTTCGTCGCCTTGAAGGCAAGGTTGATAAGTTGGCTGATGCTGTTATGAAGCTGGTGCTTGTTGAAGAGCGGCTTGCCAATCAAGGTGAACGTATCGGTAGGGTGGAGCAGCGTGTTGTTGCTGTTGAAACTGCTGTAGGTAAGACAGATAAGACAGTGCAGATGTGGGTGAACAGAGGTGTTGGCGTTTGGAGCCTTGCCATTACGTTGTTTGCTCTTGTGCAGTTTGGTAGTAAACTTATTCATTAACATGCCTTTTCAGAAAGATGGTAAGCGCAACTACGACAAAGAGTTGCGTTGGGAAAAAGAAGACAAGCCGATGCGGGTGAAGCATAGGGCTCAGCGAAATGCTGCTAGGGCTATGTTGATGGAAGAGGGGCGTGTACGTAAGGGTGATGGTAAAGATGTTGATCACAGGACGCCAATTTCTGTCAGCGGTGGTAATGAGCGTAGCAATTTACGTGTTCGTTCTAAAGCTGCAAACAGGTCGGTTGCTCGAAAAAGCGATGGGTCTTTAAAGCGTTAAAGCTGTATATGGCTCGTACAAACGAGAAGCTGTGGGAGTCTGCAAAGGCTCAGGCTAAGGCTAAGATGGGTGGTAAACATTCCGCCAGAGCTATGCAGCTTGCTGGTAAGATATATAAAGACAACGGCGGTGGCTACAGCGGCGAGAAGACAGAGGCGCAGAAGTCCATGACGAAATGGACTAAGCAAGAATGGACAACGTCGTCTGGTAAGCCTTCTGAGGGAAAGCGTCGTTATTTGCCGAAAGCAGCGTGGTCTGTTTTGAGCGAGTCTGAGAAGAAAGCTACCAATGCAGCTAAGGCTGCTGGTAACAAAGCTGGTAAGCAATTTGTTGCTCAGCCAGAGTCTGTGGCTGCTAAGACAGCGAAATATAGGAAGAAATAATATGGCACTCGGCAGGTTGTTGGGTAAGGGTGTTGGTGGTCTGTCTCGTTTTGGCAGCGCTGCTAACAAAGGTAAGAATAGGTTGTTGCCCGATCTAGAAGAAGACGTTGTACGCAGTCAAAGTGAAGACGTTGCCAAGATGAGGAAGGCTTTAGATGCTCGCGTTGCTGAAGCTGAAGACACGAAGCGTGGTGCTGCTCTTCGTCGCCAAAGCGTTCAAGAGGCTGGTGGTAGGGCTATGCTGCGTACAACGGGACGTGCAGGCGCTGTAGGCGCTGCTGGTGCTGCTGGCTATGAGTCTGGCAGGGGTATGATGGAAGACGAAGAAGAAGACACAGGTAGCCGTCGTCGCTTCGAAGGAAAAGTGACGACACGCGCTGCTGACAAAGAAGAAGAAAAGCCTTCGAAGAAAGAAGACAAGAAGATGTCTTTCAAGGAAGCGTTTGCTGCTGCCCGTAAGGATGGTGACAAGACGTTTACGTGGGAAGGTAAGCGCTATACAACGGAAATGGCAAAGCCTTCTTCTGCTAAGGCTTCTGAAGGTCAGCATGAAAACATCTCTGACGACACTCGCGAACGCGCAAGGAAGTATGTTGAGATGTATAAGGGCGGTGCTGTGAAGAAGTATGCTAAGGGTGGTGTTGTCATGGCAAATTGCGGTGCTTCGATGAAGCCTCAGCAAAAGAGCAAGAAATGAAGATTCCTGTCATCTACGCAGGTCTTAAAGAAAGGAAACGAGAAATGAAAAAGTATATGGGTGGTGGTATGGCTATGCCATCTACACAAATGGATGCTACTAAGAAGCCAATGACAATGATGGCTAAGGGTGGTAGTGTTAAACAGATGAAGACATGTGCTGGATGTCCCGATCCCGCTGCTTGCGCTAAAGCAGGTAAATGCTTGATGGCAGGTAAGACGAAAATGGCAAACGGTGGTATGGCTAAGAAACCTGCTGCTGGCGTTGCGATTATGATTGCTATGCCTGCTAAGGGTAAGGGAAAGACGAAGATGGCTATGGGTGGCTGTGCCACAAAGAAGAAATGACACCTAAACAACAAGCCAAAGTTGGCAAAGTGATGAAGGAGTTTAAGGCTGGCACTCTGCATCAGGGTGCTGGCAAGAAAGCCCCTGTTGTTAAAAATCCTAAGCAAGCCATTGCCATTGCTTTGTCGGAAGCTCGTAGGGCTAAGAAGAAGTGAGCATCACTCATTACCCAGCGCTAGTACGCATTGACGAAAGCGGAAATGCCATCACGGTTGGTGGCACTTCTGCAGATGCTTTTGGGCGTCTGCGTTCGTCAATGCCGTTTACGCTTTTTGACAGCCAGAACAGGTATGCGAAGAATGACGCATTTGATGAGTCAACAGCAACAGGCGGCGCTGTCAACTATCTAGCAAACGAAAGCACTGTAGAGATGACGACAACAACTGCGTCAGGCTCTAAAGTGGTTCGTGAAAGCAAACGTGTGTTTGCATATCAACCGGGCAAGTCTCTGTTGGTTATGAATACGTTTGTTATGGGTGCTACAGACGCTAATAGGCGTGTTCGTGTTGGTTATTTCTCAACACAGAATGGTGTGTTTCTAGAGCGTGTTGGAACAACTGTAAACATTGTTCGACGCTCATACGTGACGGGCTCTGTTGTTGACACTGCTATAGCCCAATCAAGTTGGAACGGCGATAAGCTTGACGGTACAGGCGAAAGCGGTCTTACTCTTGATACAACAAAGTCGCAAATCTTCTGGCAAGATTTTGAATGGCTAGGCGTTGGTAGCGTTCGATGTGGCTTTGTCATCAATGGAAAATTCATTGTTTGCCATACGTTCAATCACGCAAACAATCTCGCAAATGTCTACATGACGACAGCTATTTTGCCTGTGCGTTATGAAATAGAAAATCTTGCAGCTACGTCTGCAGCAGGTAGCTTAAAGCAAATTTGTTCAACTGTCATTTCTGAAGGTGGATATGAAAAACGAGTAGCTCTTTATACAGCAGCTATGACTGCTTTTAACACTAGCATTGGCACAAGCTGGATTCCTCTTGTTTCCATTCGTCTTGATAGCAATAGGCTTGACAGTGTTGTTATCCCTGATGGCTACACCATCCTTCCTACATCTGCCAGTAGTGTGACGTTTGAAGTTGCTATGTTTAAGAATGCAACTCTTACGTCTCCGTCATGGACACAGACAGAAAGTGATAATGTTGAATATGATGTTTCCGCTACAGGTTTAACTGGAGGCAGAGCTGTTTATAGAAGTTTTGTGTTGGCGTCAAATATGTTGTCTGGCAATACAACCAATGGTAATGACTACAATTTTGATTTGCAGCTAGGACGAACATTGGCAGGCGTCAGCGACACTTACACCATTGCTATTAGATCGTTGTCTGGAACACACAATGCCATTGGTTCGCTTTCATTTTGGGATTTGACATGAGCAATAAGAAGCGAACAGTAGCACAGACGCTGACAACAAGTAGCCAAAATATCTACGTTGTCCCTGCTGCGTTCAAAGCAGACGTCAGCAGCATCTTCGTCTCTAACGGAAGCGATAGCACCGTTAACGTGACAATGCAATGGTATCGTGCTAGCGATGCATTATCATTTGACATCATGGATGCTGTGCGAATGAAGCCGCGTAGCATTCTTCAAATTACAGCGCCTCTATATCTTGAGAGCAATGACAAGATTGTTGGCTTTGCTAGTGTTGGCAGCGATGCCATCACTGTGTCTATACGCACAGAAGAAAACTTTAACAACAACATCTAATTATGAAGCAACAACTTAACGAACAGCAGAAGAAATTCATTGAAGCGTTATTGGGCGATGCTAACGGTAGCCCTACAAAGGCTAAGAAGCTTGCTGGCTACAGCGATAACTATCCTACCAAAGAGCTGATGAGTGCTTTGAAGGAACACATCATTGAGGCTACACAGCTTTACATTGCCATGCATGCTCCTAAAGCAGCTATGGCAGTTGTTGGCGGCATTGATGATCCTACAGAACTCGGCATCAAAGAGAAGCTGGCTGCTGCTAAAGACCTGCTCGACAGGTCTGGTGTTGTTAAAACAGAGAAACTTGAAGTACAATCTAGCGGCGGCATCATGATCTTGCCTCCAAAGGACAATGACGACTAGAGATTTAGGAACATGGCTCCTTCCTCAACCAGTAGAGAGAACGGAGTATATTAAGATACCACGGCTTAGAAACAGCATCACTGTTCCCTTCGGTTATAAAATCGATGAGGAAGACGACAACTGGTATGTTCCTATAAAGAAAGAGCTAGACGCTCTAAAGATTGCTGAGAAATATTGCAAAAGATATACGTTTCAGCAAGTTGCTACATGGCTTACGAAGGAGACAGGGCGATCAATCAGCGCAGACGGGCTAAGGAAACGGTTAAGAGATGAAAGACGAAGAAAAAATAAATACAACTTCTATCTCGCCCTTGCCGGAAGATATAAAGCCGCGCTTGAAAAGGCGAAAGCCTTCGAGGAAACCCTCGGTCAAAGAGACAAAACCGTCTTCTTTGATCAAGACCCCTATGTCAGTCTTTACGAGCGTTTCCCCATCCCAAGTCGTAGAGATTGAGAACGTCATCTTCAAGCCCAACGAAGGCCCTCAAACGGCCTTCCTAGCCTCTTCTGAGCGCGAGGTGCTATATGGGGGTGCAGCAGGCGGTGGAAAGAGCTATGCGATGCTTGCAGACCCCTTGCGCTACATCACGCATCCACAGTTTTCTGGGCTGCTTCTTCGTCACACCACTGAAGAACTAAGAGAACTTGTGTGGAAGTCACAAGAACTCTATCCAAAAATCATCCCCGGCATCAAATGGAGTGAGCGTAAGTTTCAATGGGAAGTGCCAAACGGTGGCAGGCTGTGGATGTCCTATCTTGATCGTGACGAAGATGTGTTGCGGTATCAGGGTTTGTCGTTTAGCTGGATTGGTTTTGACGAATTGACGCAATGGGCAACACCATTTGCATGGAACTACATGCGTTCTCGTCTTCGTACAGCAGCGTCAGACTTGCCTGTGTACATGAGAGCATCGACAAACCCCGGTAATAGAGGTCATGCATGGGTTAAGAAGATGTTCATTGACCCTTCGCCACCTAATCAGTCATTCTGGGCTACTGACATCGATACTGGTGATGTCATGACATACCCTGAAGGACACAGCAGATCGGGGCAACCGTTGTTTAAACGACGATTTATACCCGCAAAACTGTCTGATAACCCATTTTTGACTAAATCTGGTGACTATGAGACAATGCTTTTGTCGTTGCCAGAACATCAACGACGACAACTATTAGAAGGAGATTGGGATGTTGCTGAAGGAGCTGCGTTCCCTGAGTTTAAGCGATCCATCCACGTGGTTGAGCCTTATACTATTCCTTCCGATTGGACTCGTTTTCGTGCTTGCGACTACGGGTATGGTAGTTTTACTGCTGTGCTATGGTTTGCTGTTGCTCCTGATGAGTCTTTGGTGGTTTATCGCGAACTATATGTCACAAAAGTGCTTGCCGAAGACTTGGCAGAACAGATTTTGAGGCTTGAATCTGGTGAACGCATCAGATATGGTGTGCTGGACAGCTCATGTTGGCACAAAAGAGGCGACACAGGCCCATCTATTGCCGAACGGATGATTGTTAGAGGCTGTAGGTGGCGACCTTCTGACAGAAGCGCTGGTAGTCGCATTGCTGGCAAGAACGAAATACATCGACGCTTGCAAATTGACCAATATACTGGACATCCGCGCATAACATTCTTCCAAAACTGCACACAAACTATCGCTGACCTTCCAACAATTCCGTTGGACAAGTCAAATTCTGAAGATATTGACACTAAGGTGAAGAATGACCACACTTATGACGCTCTGCGTTATGGTGTTATGTCTCGACCACGCAGTGCAAGCATCTTTGATTTTGATCCAGCTAAGCAATCGCGTGGTATAACCCCCGTCGATGCTGTCTTTGGATATTAATTAGGACTTAAATATGGCTATTCGTAACGACAAAAACTTTATTGACGACAAAGCTATTGCTTTGCCAGATGATAGCGGCGAAACCACGTTTGCTGGTGGATCGCTCATCAATTTCGTCAAAGAACGATATAGTCGTTCGAAGCAGTCTCGTCGTTATGACGAAGAACGCTGGCTTCGTGCCTATCGCAACTATCGTGGCATCTATGGTCCCGATATGAAGTTTACAGAAACGGAAAAATCACGTGTTTTCATCAAGGTCACTAAGACAAAGGTATTGGCAGCATATGGTCAAATTATTGATGTATTGTTTTCCGGTAGCAAGTTCCCTCTTTCTGTTGATCCTACTCCGCAACCGGTAGGTATTGCTGAACACGTACACATTGATCTTGCTGAAGAACAAAAGAAGGCTGCTGGACAGCCTATAGCACCCTCTATAGACATTACAAAGCCTCTTCCTCCCGGCACTAAGATTTCTGATTTGCTGGGATCGATGAAGAATGCTTTCAAAGGTCTAAATGTCAAAGAAGGTGCAGGCAAATCACCTACACAGGTAACATTTTCACCAGCACAAGTTGCTGCACAGAAGATGGATAAGAAGATTCGTGATCAGCTTGACGAAAGCAAGGCTGCAACGCATCTTCGTTCCACTGCGTTTGAGTTGTCTTTGTTTGGTACAGGCATTATGAAGGGACCGTTTGCGGTGGATAAGGAATATCCGCGCTGGGAAAACGGCAAATATAAGCCTATTCTGAAGACTATGCCAAAGGCACAACACGTTAGCGTCTGGAATAGCTATGTCGATCCTGATGCCAACAACATTGATGAGTCTTCGTATTTCATTGAGCGTCATAAGCTGAACAAGACTCAGTTGCTTGAGTTAAAGCGTCGGCCTATGTTCCGCAATAGCGTAATTGATGCGCTTGTTGTTGACGGTCCTAATTATGTAAAAGAATATTGGGAAGACGATTTGAGCGATTATCAGCCCAACATGGGTGTTGAACGCTGGGAAGTTTTGGAGTATTGGGGCAATGTCGATGTCGATTTGCTTCGTGAAAATGACATCGATATTCCATCTGAATTTGAAGATAGTGTTGAACTACAAGCAAATATTTGGTTTAGTGGTGGAAAGATTATTCGTCTTGTTCTTAACCCGTTCAAGCCTGCTCGTATTCCTTACTACGTTGTCCCATATGAGCTAAATCCATATTCAATGTTTGGTGTTGGTGTCTCTGAGAATATGGATGACACACAAACGCTGATGAACGGATTTATGCGGCTTGCTGTAGACAATGCCGTGCTTTCTGGAAATCTCGTATTTGAGATTGATGAAACAAATCTAGTGCCCGGTCAAGACTTGACGGTCTATCCCGGTAAGGTGTTTCGTCGTCAAGGTGGCGCTCCCGGTCAAGCATTGTTTGGAACAACGTTTCCTAACGTTGCTCAGACGAATCTACAGCTTTTTGACAAGGCTCGGGTGCTTGCTGATGAATCCACCGGCATGCCGTCATTCGCTCACGGTCAAACAGGCGTAAGCGGCGTTGGACGCACCTCGTCAGGCATTTCAATGCTGATGAACGCTGCAAGCGTCAACATCAAGACTGTGGTCAAGAACATTGACGACTACTTGCTGCGTCCGCTTGGTGAAGGCTTCTTTAGCTTCAACATGCAGTTTGATCCTGATCCTGAGATCGTTGGTGATCTTGAAGTTAATGCACGTGGCACTGAGTCATTGATGGCTAACGAAGTTCGTAGTCAACGTTTGCTTCAGTTTTTGCAGGTTGTACAAAACCCTGTACTTGCTCCATTTGCTAAGCTGCCATACATTGTTAAGGAAATTGCAAAGTCAATGGACCTTGATCCAGAGCTTGTTTCTAACGATATGGATGAAGCAGCTAAGCAAGCATTGTTGCTACAGAAGATGCAGCCTCCTTCAGCGCCTGCTGCGCCTGCACCGGGTGGTGAACAGCCTATGCCAGTATCTGATACTAGCGGTGGTGGCGGTGGTAATATTGGAGTTGGCACTGCTCCTACACCGGGAGAACCCGGCTTTAGCGCTGTTCCGCAACAACCTCCTGCTCCCGTACAATGAAGTATAAAGAATATTTGACAAAGCTAGGACTGCTAACAAACTTCCACACATGGGAAGCCTTTGTTGCAATGATTGATCATCATATTGATAGCAATCGACGTAAACTTGAGCAGTCTACAGAACTACCAGAACTATATCGGGCACAGGGTGCGATTATGGCGCTGACAGCGCTCACAAAACTGAAGGACGAAATAAATGGGCTTCGGAAAGAAACGTAGTAAAAGCGTTGGCGTTGGTGCCATCACTACAAACAAAAAGAAGTTATTCGCTGAAGGCGGAATGATGGACGATGGCAAGTCTGTCGATCCTGTCAGTGGTAATGACGTTCCTGTTGGTTCTCTTGCTGAAGAAGTGAGGGATGACGTTGACGCTAAGTTGTCTCCGGGTGAGTTTGTCATTCCCGCTGATGTTGTTCGTTTCATTGGTCTTGAGCGACTGATGAAGCTACGAGATGATGCCAAGCGTGGTCTTGCTCGTATGAACGACATTGGTCAAATGGGTAATGCTGAAGCCGTTGGTGAAGCATCGGATGACTCGTTTGAAGAAGACGATGATTTTGAAAACGAAATCGATAGTATTCTGAAAGAAGTCGATCAAGAAGAAACAGGTCGTCAAACAGAAATGGCATTCAATACTGGTGGTTTTGTTAACGCTAGTTATTACGATATTGAGAAAGCACCAAAGAATCCTGCATTGGATATTCGCTACTTCAATGACGCTCAAGGCAAAACCTTCTACATGCCGTTCATCAATGGCAAGCCTATGAAGCCTATGCCGAACGGTGCTGTACAAACTAGCGGACCTGCACCAAAGACGTCTACTGGTGGTGGCGCTGGTGGAGATGGTGGCGCTGGTGGCGCTGGTGCTGGAGTTGGTGGTGCTGCAATTATTGGTGGCGGAATAATTAGCGATAAAAGTCAGACAGATACAACCAGTGCCGGTGCTGGTGGTGTAGGCGGCAATGAATTCATTACAGGCACATATACTGGTAGTAATCTAAAAGACTTTGGTAATCCTACTATGATTTACAACCCCGGTGGTAGCGGTCCCGGTGGTGAAGTGATGCCAGACGATCTATGGCAAAACAGTATTAGTAAATGGGAAGTAAATCTTGGTAGTGGTGTAATAAGCACATTAGCATCGGCAATGGGTGTTCCCGGTATTCTTACACTTGGTGCTAGAGCAGCAATGAATAAATACGGTGTAGATGCCGTGAATAGTTTCTTTGCTAGGGCTAATCAAGAAATGGTTGGTAAAGCTGGTGGACTTGATACTTCCACACTTGAAGGCCGAATGGGGGCAGCATCGCAAATCGATACTTTATCCAGTATGCCACTTAATCAACCTGCGAATACTGCTGGTGTAACGGGCACTGGTGGATATGCTGCTTCAATTAGTTCATCTATTGCTGATCAACTTAATTCTAGTGATATTGGTTTGCTTCCTGAACAAATCGGAGCAGCTACGCAGGCTGCATCAAACGCATATCGCGATACTAAGAGTGTTGATGCTGCAGTACAAGCTGCACAGAAGTCACTAATCGATAGTGGTGTAAGTGCAGATTATGCAAAAACTATTAGTATCAAAGCTCCTGTAGAGACACGTGATTTGTCTGGCGCAGACCTCAAATCTGACTTTAGACAATTTGACAGCGTTGTTGATACAGAGTATAGTACACCGTATGAAGCACCATTAGTTGAAAATTTCGTAGGTGACTTCTGGGATTGGGGAGATGATGCTTTGATGGGATCATCCTCCAAAAAGAAAGAAGATAAAGATGAAGATTGGTGGCGTGGTGAATCAATGTCAATTTCTACACCACAGATCGATCCTTCTTTCCTTAAGAGACAACAATTTCAAGAACGTTAAAGGATTTTAATACATGTCAAATACAATTGCCGTACCTGTACAAACTAAAGTAGCTCCTTTTTCTTTGCGTCGTAATGCGCTAGAAGATCGCATCAAGAAAGATGAGGAAGAACTTGAAAACCTCAAAACCAAAACCAGTTCTGAAGAAGTTAAGGAAGAAACTTCTGACGAAAATTTGTCTGCGGAAGAGAAAACTTTCAAGAAGCGTTACAGCGACCTTCGTCGGCATTCGCAAAAGGTTGAAAACGATCTTCGAAAAGAAGTCGATGACCTAAAGGCGCTTGTTCAAAAGACTGCAGAGACGCAGATGAAGCTGCCTGCACGTGATGAAGACATCGACGCATGGGCACGGCAATATCCCGATGTCTATCGCATTGTTGAAAGCATTGCGCTGAAGAAGGCAAAGGAGACGCAGAAGTCTCTTGAAGAGCGTATGCGTAAGGTAGACGAGAGCGAACGAGAAACATCGCGTGAAAAAGCCCGTGTCGAGTTGCTAAAGCTCCATCCTGACTTTGACAAGATCGAAGACAGCGATGACTTTCATAACTGGGCAGAAGAGCAACCAAAATGGGTGCAAGATGCTCTTTATGAAAATGATGACGACTTCCGTTCTGCTGCACGTGCTATTGACTTGTACAAGGCAGATCGCAATATTAGTCGTCGTCCACGTGCCGACAGCAAAGCTGCTGCACAGGCTGTTAATACCCGTGGTCGATCTACACCGAATGCAACGGCAGATCAAGAAGGTGTTTTCTATGAAAGCCAAGTGCAGTCAATGTCTATGAATGAATACGAAGCAAATCAAGAAAACATTGTAAAAGCAATGCGTTCTGGTAAATTTGTATACGATATTTCAGGAAATGCGCGCTAACGCTTGACATTGCGTGAAACACGTGATTTAACGGGGACGTTGTCAGAAATGGCAACGTCTTTTTTGTTTCTGTCAAGTGTTGTATCGACAACCCTAGCAGATAGCCGTTAAGTATTAATTGAACTCTAGAGCAATCAATATTAACCACCTATTCTTCGCAAGGCCCGATAAAAACCTAAGACAGTATTAAATGCTAATATAGGAGAAACCATCATGGCATTTGCTGCTGCTCCGGGTTGGGGCAATCTTCCGAACGGTAACTGGTCGCCGGTTATCTATTCCAAGCAAGTTCAGCTTGCTTTCCGTAAGTCTTCCGTTGCTGAAGCTATCACCAATAACGACTACTTTGGCGAAATCGCCAACGTGGGCGACTCGGTGAAGATCATCAAGGAACCTGAAATCTCTGTCAAGAACTATGCACGTGGCACTCAAGTGACCGCGCAAGACCTCGACGACAGCGACTTCACTCTGGTGGTCGATAAGTCTGCCT
>JACCDO010494741.1_pt1 | contig 60612 bp, 53 predicted proteins | sample 7446101 | NCBI WGS metagenome assembly JACCDO01 (sample SAMN15323440, study PRJNA562643) | freshwater metagenome | isolation source: river surface water | place: USA:Blue River Watershed | collected 2017-08-16 | reverse complement strand
TCCTATTCCTTCAATGAACTAAAAAAATCTATCGTACAAGTATCTTTTAATTAATACCAATGGATGCAAAAATCTTAATTGAATCCTTCGCAGAGTTTGCGAGATCAAAAAATGTGGATCGTCCAACTATGATCCGTATTCTGGAAGATGTATTTAGAGCGATGATTCGCAAAAAGTTTGAATCAGACGAGAATTTTGACGTGACCATCAATGCCGATAAGGGTGATTTGGAAATTTTCAGAATTCGAGAAATTGTAGATGACAACTCCGAGGACATCTGGGATTTTGACAAAATTAGTCTTTCTGATGCTCAAAAAATTGAGCCTGACTTTGAAGTAGGCGAAGAGGTATATGAGAAAATAGAGCTGGAAGAATTTGGAAGACGGGCAGTTCAAATGGCGCGGCAGACCCTAATCCAGCGCATCAAGGACCTTGAAAAAGATATTTTATTTAGCAAATACGAGGAGCAAGTAGGAGAAATCATTTCAGCCGAAGTGTACCAGATTTTAGGGCGTGAGATTCTTTTGATCGACAGTGAAGGCAATGAATTGATATTACCAAAGAGCGAACAAATTTCAAAGGATCGCTTTAGAAAGGGCGATTCTGTTAAATCAATCGTTCACCGGGTAGATATGATCAACGGAAATCCAAAAGTAATTTTGTCCCGTACATCTCCGGTTTTCTTGGAAAGACTTTTTGAAAATGAAGTTCCAGAAGTGTATGATGGCTTGATCACCATAGTGAAGGTGGTTCGTGAGCCAGGGGAGCGTGCTAAAGTAGCCGTGGAGTCTTACGATGATCGTATTGACCCAGTTGGTGCTTGCGTGGGCATGAAAGGATCCCGTATCCATGCTGTCGTACGTGAACTTCAAAATGAAAATATCGATGTGATTAATTTCACGGAGAATTTGGAACTCTATGTTTCTCGTGCCTTGAGTCCAGCAAAAGTTTCTTCCCTTTCTATCAACAAGGAGTCTAAGCGAATTTCTGTGTTTTTGAAGCCAGATCAGGTTTCCCTAGCTATTGGAAAAGGCGGTTTCAATATCAAGTTGGCCAGCCGTTTGGTAGGCTACGAAATCGATGTGTTCCGTGAGTTAAACGATCAGGAGGAAGAAGATGTGGACTTGAACGAGTTTTCAGATGAGATCGATCAGTGGATTATCGATGAACTCAAAAAGACGGGCTTGGACACTGCAAAGAGTGTGTTGGTGTTGAGTAAGGAAGATTTGATTCGTAGAACGGAGTTGGAGGAAGTGACCATTGATGAAATTTTCCGAATACTCAGAACAGAATTTGACCAATAAGGGGCCTAAACCCCGAAGATTACCCTAATTTTACTTAAGATTTCGAAAGAGGTTTTTGCTTATGTCAGAAGAAAAAATGATGCGATTAGGCCAGATAGCCAGAAAACTCAACGTGGGTACGGCAACCATTGTTGAGTCCTTGGCTAAAAAGGGCTATGAGGTAGAGAATAATCCCAATTCCAAGATCACATTGGACCAAGTGTCCATGCTGGAAAAGGAATTCAAGTCTTCTGCTCTCGAAAAGGAAGAGGCTTCCCACTTATCTATTGGAAAGCGTCATGAGCCTACAGCATCGGAGCAGGATCTGCCGAAGCAGGAAAAAGCTGTGGAGCCCACTCCTGTACCCGCAACCGTTCAAGTGCCGCAAGTTACTCCAGCGCCTGCAGCAAAAGCTCCAGAGCCAGTTGTAGAAAAAATAGCTTCTGAAGCACCAAAATTAGAAGGGATTCGAGTTTTGGGGAAAGTAGACCTTTCTAAAAAGCCAGCACCTACTCCGCCGGCACCTCAGCCGAAACCAGCTGCTACACCAAAGCAAGAGGAGAATAAGCCTGAGCCAGTTGCTCCTGCAACTCCTGCTTCAGAAACTCCCGTTCCTGCACCTACCTCTAAGGTAGTTGATGCTCCTAGCCCAAGCCAAGAAACAGAGGTGATTCCAGAGGAACTTATCTCTGCCAAAGCAGATTCCCTTAAGGGACTTACCGTATTGGGTAAAATTGAGCTCCCAGTAGATCGAGCCAAGAAAAAAGGAGGTCCAGTAGCTTCTTCTGATGAAAGAGGAAAAGATAAGAAAAGACCTAGAAAACGCATTGATAGTAAGCCAGGCGCACCAACCCCAGCGGGTCAAGGTCAAACACCAGGTGCAGCAAACCGTCCACAGGAGCAACGAGGTGGAAGACCAGGTCAGCCCAATCGTCCAGGTCAGCCCCGTCCTGCGGGAGGTAGTCCCCAGCAACGTATCCAAAAGGCGGAGCCAACTCCTAAGGAGATTCAAGATCAAATCAAGCAAACCCTTGCGAGACTTCAAGGCAGTAAGCCAGGTGGAAAAACTAAATCTAGACGCGATAAGCGTGCCGAACGCGATCGCGATGTAGAAACTGAAGGAGATGAGGTAAAAATCTTAAAAGTAACCGAATTCATTTCTGCCAATGACTTGGCAGCGCTTCTGGATGTATCGGTCAATCAAATTATATCGGCCTGCTTGTCGCTAGGAATGTTTGTGTCCATCAACCAACGTCTTGATGCAGAAGCCATCACCATCATTGCTGATGAATTTGGCTTTGATGTGGAATTTACCAAATCCATCGAAGATGAGATGGAGGAAGAGGTAGCAGATACTGAAGAGGAACTGGAAGAAAGAGCACCGATTGTCACCATCATGGGACACGTCGATCATGGTAAAACTTCCTTGCTCGATTTTATCCGTATGTCTAAAGTCACTGCAGCGGAGGCTGGAGGGATTACCCAGCACATTGGTGCGTACGATGTAATGACCAAGACTGGACATAAAATAGCTTTCTTGGATACTCCAGGTCACGAGGCCTTCACCGCGATGAGAGCCCGAGGTGCTAAAATCACCGACGTAGCAATCATTGTAATCGCTGCGGACGATAGCATCATGCCACAAACGAAGGAAGCGATCAACCATGCGCAGGTGGCTGGTGTACCGATGATCTTTGCGATCAACAAGGTAGATAAACCCAATGCTCGCCCTGAAAAAATCAAGGAAGAGTTGGCTAACATGAACTTATTGGTTGAAGATTGGGGTGGAAAATACCAGTCTCAGGAGATTTCAGCGAAGACAGGTCAAGGAGTAGATGAACTTCTCGAAAAAGTACTTCTTGAATCAGAAATCTTGGAATTGAAAGCTAATCCAGATAAAAATGCTGTAGGAACTGTAATTGAAGCCTCATTGGATAAGGGAAGAGGATATGTATCCACTATCATGGTGCAAGCAGGCACCTTGAGAATTGGGGATGTATTACTTGCAGGTCAGCACTATGGCCGAGTAAAGGCCATGTTTGATCACAAAGGAAATAAGCTGAAAGAAGCAGGCCCATCCACTCCTGTCTTGATGTTGGGATTGAGCGGTGCTCCACAAGCAGGAGACACCATCAAGGTATACGATACAGAACGAGAAGCACGAGAGATCGCCAACTCCAGAGAGCAGATTCAGCGCGAACAAAGTTTGCGTACCAAGAAACACATCACTTTGGATGAAATCGGTCGTCGACTGGCTATCGGAAGCTTCAAGGAACTCAACATCATCATCAAGGGTGACGTGGACGGATCGGTTGAAGCACTTTCGGATTCCTTGCTCAAGCTTTCTAAGGATGAGGTAAAAGTAAGCATCATCCATAAGGGTGTGGGTCAGATTTCCGAATCGGACGTATTGCTGGCTTCAGCTTCGGATGCGATCATCATTGGTTTCCAGGTTCGTCCATCTTCCAATGCAAAAAAGCTTGCGGAACAAGAAGAAATCGAGATTCGCCACTACTCCATCATTTACGATGCAATCAATCAAATCAAAGATGCGATCGAAGGTATGTTGGAACCAGAATATGAAGAAGTGATCACAGGTAATATTATCGTTCGAGAAGTGTTCAAAATCACAAAAGTTGGAACAGTTGCAGGTTCTTATGTGACGGATGGTTTTATTACTAGAAAAAATAAAATCCGCATTATCCGGGCAGGTATTGTGATCCATGAAGGTGAGATCGACCAATTGAAGCGCTTCAAAGACGATGTTTCTGAGGTCAAAGCTGGTTACGAGTGTGGTATCTCAATCAAGAACTACAACAATATCGAGATCGACGATACCATTGAAGGATACGAAATGCGCGAAATTAAGCGTAAGAAATAAGTTTCAAAAAAGTGTATAAAAAAGGAACGGCCTTCGCTGTTCCTTTTTTAGTTGTAGGCCATGCTTGAAGTAATTTATTTGCTTTCCCTCGGATTAGCGTTTGTATTTGGGTTTTTGATGCTCTTGGGTCTAATCCGACCAGTGCTCGTACTCTGGTTTTTGGACCGCTTCAACCGACTAAAGGTCCTTCAGGTGTATGGTATTGCCACCCTTATTTTGGTGTTATTGAGTTATGTATGCCATTTTTTTGGCCAGTCCTCCTAAAGTGAAGAAACTTTGGGATCCTATTGTTTTTCATCTCAATTCTTTCAATTTTTGGTTAAATATCCGCTGAATTGAAAAACGCAGTAGCTATAGCGCTCCTCTTTTGCTTTGTCCTCTTTCACTTTGGATACTATGCTTTTTATTTTTCAGTGAATAGTTCTATTGAAGCGAGCTGGGAGGATAAAATTTACGGTGTTCAAGACCAGAATTTAAAAGAGGCGACACTATTCATACCCATTCGTGCACCTTACCTAGCCAATCAAGAAGATTTCCAAGCTACCAATACCCGTTTTGAAAAAGATGGCAAGTTCTTCCGTGCGATCAAGCAGCGTTTTCAGAATGACACGCTCCAAGTAGTTTATGTGGAAGATATGGAAAGGGAAGTTTTAGATATCACTGTTAAAAAATGGATTTCTTCATTAAATGAGGATGAACTTCCCCAAGATCATTCCAGCAAGACTTTTGTTAAACTTTTTGCTAAAGACTATTTGCCGTCTTTCCTTGTAGAAATTCCTGCACCAATTGCTTTCCAATTGGAAACAATTCAAAAAATTGCAACCTTTTTGAACTACAAGAATCCCTCCTTCTCCATTGACGCTCCCCCTCCCCAACTAGTGTAATTTTTTGTTGGCTAGATTAAATCCATCGGGTTAGTCTGGTTCAACCTATTGTTCAATCCACCTTTTTAGAATTGTACCTGCTGTACATTCAGAAATCTGGTGTGTTTGTTTTTCTACATTTTACTACACTACCTATGAAAGTCAATAAATTATTCCTTGGCTTGCTTGTTGCAAGCTTGGGATTTGTAAGACTATCCATAGCTCAAACTCCTCTAGATGGGCTGATGATGCCAAAAGGGGAGATTTGCCTAGCGATAGTTTATGAAAACACAGCCTGGGACCGCTATTGGGAGGGCTCTTCTATTCGAGTCAACCAAAATATCGGCACGTTTACCAAACAAATGGGGATGCCCATGATTGTAGGTGGAGTTACAGACAAAATAAATGTAATTCTGAGCCTTCCCTATGTCAAAACAGCAGCTTCTGGTGGACAAATGGCCGGAGTACAAGGAATTCAAGATTTAGGGCTTTCGGTGAAAGCATTATTACTTGAGAAATCTATAGGTAAAGGCAAATTAACCGGATTTTCCAACCTGAGCTTTAGTACGCCAGCTTCCAATTATTTATCGGATTACCTGCCCTTTAGCCTGGGTTTTGGAGCCAATGAATTGGGGATCCGAGCCATCGGCAAATACGAATTAGATAAAGGTCCATACTTCAGGGCATCCTACTCCTATTTGCATCGAGGAGTGACTGAAGCGGAACGGGATTTTTATTATGCGGATCAAGCCTATTACACAGCTAAAATGGATGTGCCTAATGCTTTCCTTGGGCAAGTGACCCTTGGATCCTGGATGTTAAAGAAAAAATTAAGGGTGGAGGCAAGCCTAACGACTATCAAATCTACTTCAGGTGACGATATCCGAGTTTATTCCATGCCTCAGCCCACCAATAAGGTGAATTTTGACCGAGTAGAAGGATTTGCTCAATATTATTTTAAAAGTGATGGTAAAGGCTTTGGTCTTATCGCCTCCTACCAGAAGGCAATTTCTGGTAGGAATATGGGCCAATTTTCTGGCTATGGACTAGGAGTCACTTACCAATTCAAGGCCTTTTAACTTCAGACAAGATGAAAAAATATTACTATTCAGTCCTACTACTCTTAATCTTCGCCTTTTTGGGGAGTTCTTGTGTGGAAGATTTACCCACCAACTACGAATTTACTGGGTATCAATACTCGAATTTAGACGCCAATGCAGGGCAATGGAAATTGGTGCTGCACACTTCGAATGAACAAATTCCCCTTCCCACTCCAGCTGCATCCGGCTCTCCGGAACTGCTCAAGGAATTGGCAGATGCCAAAGAAATGCAGCGTAAAGCAACTTCAGCACAGCGGGAAGCGGTGGCGTATTGGACTAACAATCCTCTGGTGCGTTGGAACGAAATTGCTTTAGAGTTAGCCACCAAATACAACTTGATCCCAGCTCCAAATGCGGATGGAAGCTATCCTGTACCGGATCCTGCCAACCCTTCCAACTACCCCAAGTTTCCCTATTCGCATCCCCCTTACACCAGTAGGATGCTTGCTCATTTGAGTGTGGCACAATACGACGGCTTGATTATGGCCTGGCATTACAAGTATAAGTTTAAGCGACAAGCTCCTTACCAACAGGATCCTCAGATTAAATCGGCTTACGAGAACAATGGGCTGTTTTCCTATCCTTCTGATGGAGCAGTGATTGCTACGGCTTCTCGGGATGTGCTTACGGCGATGTTTCCTTTGGAGAAAGAGTTTTTGGCACAGAAAGCGCAAGAGCATTTGGAATCGCTGATTGTTGCAGGCATTAATGTCAGCAGTGATGTGGAAGCAGGGAAGCTTATTGGGGCCGAGGTAGCCAAAACAGTCTTGGCACGAGCGTCCACAGATGGGATGAAAAATGCCCAAACGACTCGAGCCAAATCGGATTCCATTAAGAATTCTGCCAAGGAGCGGTTTGGATGGGCCTGGGAAAATCAAGAAACTCCACAGCGGATGATTGGCTTGGTTCCTCTTTTTGGTAAGGTTAAGACTTGGAATGTACCCAATGTGGAGGCAATACGTCCTGGTCCACCTCCTGCGCCTGGTTCACCTGCATTTGAGGCATCGGCCAAAGCATTGAAACAGTATGCTGCAAACCTCACGACCAACCAGCGCAGGATAGCCAACTTCTGGAATGATGGGTTAAACACCTATACGCCACCGGGGCATTGGAATCGATTTGCCAAAGAGGAGGTCGTGGCCAAAAAATTGAGTCCAGTCCGGACTGCTAGGGTATTTGCATACCTCAACATGGCCATAGCTGATGCGGGGATTGCCTGCTGGGATGCAAAATACTACTACCATTACCCACGGCCAATTCAAACCATATCTGGATTTAAGACCATTTTAGGAACGCCAAATTTTCCAGCATATACTTCAGGACATGCTGCGTTTTCTGGTGCAGCTGCAGAAGTTATGGCCCACTTTTTCCCAGCCAATGCAAGTCAGTTCCGAACTTGGGCTGAAGAAGCTTCCATGTCTCGGATTTATGGTGGGATCCATTACCAGTTTGATGCAGACGCCGGTTTGGATCAAGGTCGAAATGCAGCTGCTTATACCCTGGCTAAGGCTATGCAAGATGGAGTAGATTAAATCCGTTGCCCCCTCAGAGGTCAAGATGTCTTTTCAGATGTCTTGACCTCTTTTTTTAGGCTTTTGACGGCCAGTAGGATCAGGGCGATTGCCAGTACAAACAAAAGACTAGCAATGGCTGCTAAAACATAGCCTCCATCCTCGAAATTTTTAAAAGCGAAAAGACCAAGCGAGGCCAAAGTGACCGTAAACATGAAAAACATAGGAATGGTCACGAAGGTAGCAGAGATGTTATTCTTGATTAGCCAGACCCCGATGGTTAGCAGGGCGAGTGCAGCCAAGAGCTGATTGGCAGATCCGAAAATAGGCCAAAGTGTTTCAAATTCGCCCGACCCAAGTAAAAGGACAGATAGAATGACTACGATAGTGGTGGACAGGTATCTGTTGGTTGCCAAAACCTTAGCGGCGGGCTGGGGCATGTCTTCAAAATACTCCTGCAAGGTAAAGCGAGCCAATCGAGTACAGGTATCCAAGGTAGTCAAGGCAAATGCCGATACTGTCAAGGCCACAAATCCTACTGCAAAAGTTTCGGGCAACCCTAAATTAGCAATCATCCCTCCAAGGCCAGTTGAAAAAAGTGCCACAGGTCCTTCAATACTTAGGCGCTCAGTATATTCTTGTTTGGTCAGAATCACCACGGCTCCAACAGAAATGATGGCTAGAAAGGATTCGATTAGCATCCCACCGAATCCGACTAGCTTGGCATCACTTTCCTTGTCCAATTGCTTAGAAGTAGTTCCTGAGGCTACCAAGGAGTGAAATCCCGATATGGCCCCACAGGCAATCGTTACAAACAAAACTGGAAACACATAGCCTAAACTTTCGCTAGATAACTGTACTTCTGTACTCATTTCTAGGGAAGGATTTGAAACAAACACCCCAACTACAGCAGCGATCATCAAGCCATAGAGTAAGTAGCTATTCAGGTAATCTCGAGGTTGAAGCAGAAGCGATACAGGAGTAACCGAAGCAATAAAGGCATAGACTAACAGGCCTCCAACCCATATCGGGTAGGTTAAGGCCAAGGGGATCTGCGTGCCTAGGTAAACAAAATAGTACATGAGCACTACCCCAACGATGGTGATTAGGACAAATGCCAAATTTTTGTTTCCAACCCATTTGTTGGCATAACCAAAGGCAATGGCCAAGAAAATAAATAGAATGGATGCGGAACCTACCCCAGGATTGGCTACAAAGGTTTTGGCGATGATGTCTGAAAAGACCCCAATCACAAGGATAAGTGTTGAAAAACTGAAGAGAATAAACAGCTGTTTGCCTCTTACCCCAATTTGATTTCGAATTATCACGCCAATGGACTTCCCTTCAGTTCGTAAAGAGGCAGCCATACTTCCCAAATCATGGACCGCACCAAAGAAAATTCCTCCAACCAAAATCCAAATCACAGCGGGGATCCAACCAAAAGTCACCGCAATGATGGGACCAACGATGGGTCCTGCCCCAGCAATGGATGCAAAATGATGCCCTAAAACTACGATAGGTTTGCTTGGCTCGTAATCAATGCCATCACGGTGGGTGTGGGAGGGGGCTTTTCTGGTATCACTTAACCCAAACTTGCTGTACACATATTTTCCATAAAACCGGTAGGCAAGCAAAAGAATGATGGCTGATATCAGCAAGAGTAGGGAGAGGCTCATGGGCTTTACTTGTTCGTGGGTAAGGGGGTGGTTGTGCTGTAATTGAATTTCAAAATACTAAAAAAAAATCCCTAGAAAAAGGAAATTTAGGCTAGTGGTCAAACTGACCGAATGTGGTGGTGATAATAAAATTTTAATTATAAGAGTTTCAAACTAAATTTGTCACCTTTGAGGCGTAAGAACATTCAAACTGGTTAAATGGCTTGGTTTAAGAGAACTGACAAAGGCATCAAGACTTCTACAGCAGAAAAGAAGGATACGCCCGATGGGTTGTGGTTTAAAACTCCCAGCGGGACAATCGTTCACACCCGGGAATTGAAAAGTAATGCCTACGTATCCCCAAACGATGATTTCCATGTTAAAATTGGTTCCAAAGAATACTTTGAGATCCTTTTTGATCAAAATGCCTTTACCGAACTAGATGAAGGAATGAAGTCAGGGGATCCTCTAAAATTTGTGGATACCAAATCCTATGCGTCTCGAATTGAGGCAACCATCAGTAAATCCGAACTGAACGATGCAGTACGAGCAGCCTACGGGAAGATGAATGGTGTGGACCTTGTCATTGCTTGTATGGACTTCAATTTTATTGGAGGATCCATGGGTTCTGTAGTTGGAGAAAAAATTGCTAGAGCAATCGACCACTCCTTAAAACACAAAATTCCATTCCTAATGATTTCCAAATCTGGGGGAGCACGAATGATGGAAGCGGGATTTTCCTTGATGCAGATGGCAAAGACCTCTGCCAAACTTGCCTTACTCGATAAAGCAGGCATCCCTTACATTTCCCTACTTACTGATCCTACTACAGGTGGCGTCACTGCATCTTATGCCATGTTGGGCGATTTCAATATTGCTGAACCAGGTGCCTTGATTGGTTTTGCCGGTCCACGTGTAATACGAGAGACTATAGGTAAGGATTTGCCCAAGGGATTTCAGAGTTCAGAGTTTGTGTTAGAGCATGGTTTTCTTGATTTCATTGTCGACAGGAGACTGTTGAAATTAAAGTTGAGTACTTTGCTAAACCTATTGAAGAATTAATCGGTTAGAATACCAAAAAAGAAGTCGGAATTTGCTTCCAAATTTGCCAGTATTTTTGGCGTGCATTCCTGATTAATAAATATATTTGTGCTCCCAAAAACGGGGTTTTCCTACGAAAAACAAAAATTAAGATTTCATGGGTTCTGTAATTATTACTTCCATTGTAGCGTTTACGGCAATCATTCTGCTACTGGTATTTATCCTCCTTTTTGCCCAGTCCAAACTGGTTAATTCTGGAGATGTTAAGATTATCATCAATGGGGACGAAAGCAATCCAATCGTTGCTTCTGCAGGGTCAAGCTTGCTATCTACCTTAGGTAATCAAAAAATATTTCTTCCTTCTGCCTGTGGTGGAGGGGGTACTTGCGCGATGTGTAAGTGTATTGTAGACGATGGTGGAGGGGATGTATTGCCTACTGAAGTAGGTCACCTGAGCCGTGCCGAGCAACAAGGTCATGTTCGTTTGGCTTGCCAAGTAAAGGTAAAGCAAGACATGAAAATCCGTGTTCCTGAAGAGATCTTTGGTATTAAAAAGTGGGAATGTGAAGTAATTTCTAATTACAACGTATCTACGTTCATCAAAGAATTTAAAGTAAAACTTCCTGAAGGTGAAATTCTTCACTTTGAGGCAGGGGGATACATTCAGATTGATGTGCCTGCGATTACGGTCAATTTCAAGGACATGGACATTACTCCGCATCCGGAATTGGGACACCCTGCCGATGTGTACAAGAGCGATTGGGATAAGTTTGGTTTGTGGAGCTTGGTGATGAAAAATGACGAGCCGCTATTCCGCGCCTATTCCATGGCCAACCACCCTGCTGAAGGAAATATCGTGATGTTGACCATCCGTATCGCCACTCCACCATGGGATCGTGCCAATAACCGTTGGATGGATGTCAACCCAGGAGTTTGTTCTTCTTACGTGTTTGGATGCAAGCCAGGAGATAAAGTAATGATTTCTGGACCGTATGGCGAATTCCACATCAATCCTACTCAGAGGGAAATGATCTACATTGGTGGTGGTGCAGGGATGGCTCCATTGAGAGCACAAATCTTCCACCTATTCCACACTGAAAAAACTTCACGTAAAGTTTCCTATTGGTATGGTGGACGTTCCAAAAAAGAATTGTTCTATGTGCCTCACTTCAGAGAAATTGAAAAGGAATTCCCCAACTTCAATTTCCACATCGGATTATCTGAACCTCTTCCAGAGGACAACTGGAAAATTAAGACTTCTCTTGAAGATCGGGAAGCAGATGGCTATGTCGGATTTATCCACCAGGTATTGTATGAAAACTATCTCAAAAATCACCCTGAGCCAGATGAAGTAGAATACTACCTCTGTGGTCCGCCATTGATGAACGCCGCGGTACTGAAGTTGCTAGACGACTTGGGTATTCCGAAAGAAAATATTCGATTTGACGATTTTGGTGGTTAAGTCAAACTAAAAAATCCTGCAACTGCAGGATTTTTTTTTAGGTATCATTTTTGATTAGTTTTAAAACCTAAAGCCTTGCCATGAACATTTCTTCTTTTTTTGAGCCTGTAGAATCTGCAATTGTAGAAAAAGGTTACCTCGAGAATTCCTTTTTTAATCAACTCACCATTCATCACTATGGCTTTCCAGAACTCAGAGGCATTCAAATCGCCTTAGTGGGCTTGAAAGAAAGTAGAGGAGCGAAGCGCTCGGAAAGTATCCATCGCGCAAGTTCTGAGATCCGTGAGAAGCTTTACCAGCTAAAAAAGGGGGCCATCCCATACCAAATTGCAGACTTGGGAGATCTTATTTCAGGGGAAAGCTTGAACGATACCTACCAGAATATCCGGCAAGTAGGAGATTACCTAATGCGGCAGCAGATATTGCCTGTCTTTTTTGGAGGTACACACGACCTCGATTACGGGCAATACCTGTCCTACCAAAAAATGAAAAAGTTGATTACCCTACTCACTGTGGATGCAAAAATAGACATGGAAGATGCTGGCCCGGAGAGTGATCGACATACTCAGGAGGTGGTCCTCCATCAACCCAATTTTCTATTTTCCTCAACACACTTGGCATACCAGAGCTTTATGGTAGATCCTACCCTGGTAGCTGCTTTGGAAAAGCTCTATTTTGAACATGTGCGGCTTGGGCAGCTTCGGGACAACTTCAAAGAAATTGAACCCTTAATTCGGGACGCGGATTTGATGAGTTTTGATTTGTGTGCCATTCAATCCTCAGTAGCACCAGGTGCGGTAGACGCGCAACCTTTTGGTCTTACAGGGGAGGAAGCAAGTCAGATCTGTTGGTTTGCAGGCTCAAACGAGAAATTAAGTTCTTTTGGTGTGTATGGATACGACCCCTATTACGACGATACACACAACAAGACGGCTCAAGTAGCGGCTGTCATGATCTGGTACTTCATTGAAGGGTTTTACAGTAGAAAAGATACGCTTTCCTTCAAGAGCGCTGCCTACATGAAATACACCGTATCGATGGACTCCAAGCCCAATACCCTGGTTTTCTACAAAAGTAAGCGCAGTGGAAAGTGGTGGATGGAGATTCCCTACAATGATGCTAGCCGATTTGAACGGGTGAGCATCGTACCCTGTAGCTATGCAGATTACCAACAAGCTCAGCAAGGAGAAATTCCTGAGCGTTGGGTCACTGCACAAATCAAGCTCTATTGATGAATCACTATACCCGGCAGCAACTTGCGCTGCGCAATGGTCAAGATAAACCAGAAATTTGGGTAGCCTTCAAAGGAGTCATTTACGATGTCACCCAATCCAAATTGTGGAAAAATGGCAAGCATTACGAGCATTGGGCTGGGCAAGATTTGACAGAAGAACTCGGGGAAGCTCCCCATACCGAAAAAGTATTTGAAAAATTTGAGGCCATAGGCCAACTTCATCCAAATGATTTTAATAGCAGATAGTGGGTCTAGTAAAACCGATTGGCGGGTAATCCACAAGAATGGCCAAATCAGTCAATTTCGTGGGATTGGTTTCAATCCCTATTACCTGAGCGTAGCTGAGATGACAGAGCAGTTGAAGCAGGAATTTTTATTGAGCCTCTCCGAAGAGATTGAAGAGATTTATTACTACGGAGCAGGATGTGCCGCTCCGGAAAAGAAGGTTGAGGTAGAGCAAGCACTCCGTGCGATTTTTCCAAGAGCCAAAATTCAGATTGATCATGATCTCTTGGCGGCAGCCAAGGCTACTTGTGGCCATCATCCTGGGATTGCTTGTATTCTAGGTACTGGCTCCAACAGCTGTGATTACGACGGTAAAAAAATCGTTTCTTCCCGACCTGCCGCTGGTTACATCCTCGGTGATGAAGGAGGTGGAAGTGATGTGGGAAGAAAATTTCTGCAAGACTTCATTCATGAGGAGATGCCTGCTGCCATTCGGCAGGAAGCAATCGATCGTTTTCAGCTCTCCCAATATGGAATTCAAGAGCAGGTCTATCGCAAGCCTTTTCCCAACCGGTATATGGCAAGTTTTTGTCGCTTCATTACTGAACACAAATCCAATCCATATTGCTACGGCTTGTTTTACGATGCGTTTCAAAATTTCTTTACAAAGCATGTATGTAAATACCCGGATTTTCAAACTAAGCCTGTGCATTTTGTAGGATCTATTGCATTTTACAATGCGGATATTCTTCGGAAGGCAGCCACAAATCGGGGCATGCAGGTGGGGATGATTTTGGAAAGCCCCATTGCTGGACTAACCCTTTACCACCAAGAATTGGGATGAAAAAGATAACTGAAAGTAGCTCAGCCTACGAGAATTTGGAGCAAATGACTGCCCAAGAGTTGGTAGATAAAATCAATGCCGAAGACCATAAAGTAGCGCCAGCAGTCAAGGAAAAATTGAACCAAATTGCTGCATTGGTAGATCAAATTGTTCCTCGGATGCGTGAAGGGGGTCGATTGTTCTATATCGGAGCCGGGACTAGTGGGCGATTAGGGATCTTGGATGCCTCCGAATGTCCTCCTACCTATGGAGTACCCCACGATTGGGTCATCGGGCTGATCGCTGGAGGCGATTCGGCCATTCGAAAAGCAGTGGAGCATGCTGAGGACGATAAGGAACAGGCTTGGAAGGACATTCAGGCCCATGGGTTTTCAATCCTGGATACAGTTATCGGCATTGCCGCCTCAGGAAGTACTCCCTATGTATTGGGGGGTGTGCAAAAGGCCAAAGAAATGGGATTACTTACTGCTGGAATTTCTTGTAACCCCGACTCCCCACTTGGCAAGGCGGTAGATCATCCTATAGAGGTGGTTGTTGGGCCAGAATTTGTGACGGGAAGTACACGAATGAAGTCAGGCACTGCGCAAAAATTAGTTCTGAATACGATTTCTACTGCAGTGATGATCAAATTGGGTCGGGTTAAGGGGAATAAGATGGTGGATATGCAACTTTCCAATGCCAAATTGGTAGATCGAGGGACCAAAATGATTATGGAAGCCACAGGGGTATCTTATGAGAAAGCGAATGAATTACTTCTTACTCAGGGTTCCGTTCGAAATGCTACAGAATATTATTATAAAAACGAAGCTAAAGCTTAAGGAATATTTTGAAAATTAGGTCACTTTTGATTCCTTTCCATGTATCTTTGTGGCCACTTTAAGCCTTTGGAATTCAGAAGGTAAAATCATTTTAAAAACTACAGCAGTGATGCTGCAACAGCATGAAAAAAAATAATCCTAAAAAGCCATTTTTTGGTGAGGAAAAAAAAGGAGCAGGAACCTCCAAAGGAGGCCGATTGAGCAGGGGGTCATCTTCTTCACGGGAAGAAGGAGCAGGTAGAGGACGGGGAAAGTCTTTTGGTGAGGAAAAGAAGCCATACGACAAAAAAGGAAAAGAGGGATCTTCCTCTTCGAATTCTTCCAAAGGAAGATTTTTTAAAGGCCAGACTGAGGAGCGTAGTGAACGTACTTCCTCCCCTAGAGGAGGTGAAGAAAGCCGCGAAAAAAGAGGCTTTGGGAGCAAGTTTGATGGGAAAGATTCCAGTGGTTCAAAGAAATGGGATAGCAAAGAGTCCTCATCTTTTTCTAAAAAGCCGTTTGGGGAAAAGCCAAGTCGATTTAAGAAGGAGGAGGGCGGCGAAAAAAAGTTTGACCCTTCTGCAAGAGATAAAAAGCCCTACTCAGATCGTAACAAATCAGGGTATAAAAAAGAAGGTTTTTCAAAAGGCAATAGCTTCGGGAAGGAAAAAGGGTATAAAAAAGATTTTTCTTCCGAAAAGCAAAGTTTAGCACCTGGGGAGAAGCGCGTTTACAAAGGAAGAGGAAAAGATCAACAGCCTGTTTATGCAATAGAAACGAGGAAACCTGATGCAGAATCTAGCGGGGAAAAGCGAGGCTTTGGTAAGAATCGGAACAAGTTTGTAGAACTGAATGCAGATCGCCCGGACTATAATTTTGATGCCCTTCCACAAAAAAAGAATAAAAAGGAATCCGAAGATCTAATCCGTCTGAACAAGTATGTGGCTAACTCGGGGATTTGCAGTCGTAGAGAAGCCGATGAGTTGATCTCTAAAGGCCTTGTAGTAGTGAATGGAGAAGTGATTAAAGAGATGGGCTACAAGGTAAAAAAGACCGATCACGTGGTCTTTCAGGGAAAAAAAATAAATCCTGAAAAACCAGTTTATGTCTTGTTAAATAAGCCCAAGGATTTCATCACCACCACTGAAGATCCTATGGAGCGCAAGACGGTGATGAAGTTGGTTGAAAATGCCTGTGAGGAACGAATTTTCCCAGTGGGTCGATTGGATAGGAATACCACGGGTTTGTTGTTGTTTACCAACGATGGGGAGCTTGCAGCTAAGCTTTCGCATCCGTCGAATGAGATCAAGAAAATTTACCAAGTCACCTTGGACAAGGCCTTGACGGCAAAGGATGAGGAAGAAATTTTGGATGGCTTGACTCTTGAGGATGGCGATGCCAAAGTCGATGATTTGCAAGTACTTTCTAAGGACAGGAACATTCTTGGGTTAGAGATCCACATTGGAAGAAATCGAATTGTCCGCCGAATTTTTGCTCACCTAGGTTATGAAGTGGAAGCCTTAGATCGGGTAATGTATGCAGGTTTGGATAAAAAGGATTTGAAGAGAGGGCATTATCGGTTTTTGACTGAACAAGAGGTCATTCGCTTGAAATATTACATCTAAAAAAAGGGGCATAAGCCCCTTTTTTTATACAAATCCCTTGAGTTGTTTCAGCAGTTCTGCGCTAGTGATTAGGCCTCCTTTTCGCCACAGAATCTTTCCTTTTTTGAAAAGCATCAGGTGAGGGATGGAGCGAATGGCAAACTGTTGCGCAAGCTGAGGATGCTTGTCCACATTGACTTTGAAGAGGGTGATCTTGCCTGCTAACTCAGCAATAACCAAATCCAAAACTGGAGCTAAAGTTTGGCAGGGGCCACACCAATCCGCATAAAAGTCAACCAAGACTGGTTCTTGACTTTGCTGTAGGACTTCTTTGGGAGATTTTTTAGGCATAAAAAAACCGGCCACTTGAGCCGGTCTAATTTTTATTTTTGAGCTGGCTTTTGAGGAATTGGAATTCCCAACTTGGTTAAGACCAATTCAGTGAATTTATCTTCTTCTTTGGTGTAAAGAAGGATTGGTGCTTGTCCAGCAGTTTCAGCAAAGATATGCGTGTAGTTATTCTCTGCTGCTACGGCATTGATGGCATTGATTACTTTAGCTTGTACAGGCTCTAAAAGCTCTTGTAATTTTCTTTGGTAAGAGGTTTGGGCATCTTGCTCGTATTTTTGAACATCGTCACGAAGCTTAGTCAACTCTTGCTCTTTTGCTGCTCTAGCAGTTTCAGTCATGGTAGGAGCGGCTTTTTGGTATGCCTCTACCTGCTTTTGGAAGTCAGCAGCTTTGGTTTGAATGTTAGTTTGGAGTTGGGTTTGGTAATCTTGAACATCAGCTCCAATTTGCTCCATTTCGGGCATCAAATCCATAATCAATTCCACGCTAGTGTACCCGATTTTTATTGTGCTCTGAGCTTGTGCGGTGAACCCTACCAATAGCAAGGCCATGGTTGCTAGGATAACATTTACTTTCATCATTTTGGTTTGTATTTATTTGTTGTCTTCAATTCCTAATTCTTCCAGGACAAACTCCGAATAGTCATGTCTTGGATCTGTGTAAATGATTGCAGAGGGACCAGCTGCCTTATCAAAAAGGACAGCGAGGTTATTTCTGCGTGAAACTCGTTCGATGGCATCATAAATTTTGGATTGTAGCGGTTGAAGTAACTCTGCCTGCTTCTGGAAGTAAATTCCATCAATCCCAAATACCTTACTATTAAATTCTTGCGAAGCCTTTTGCTTTGCTTTGATTACTTCTACTCTTTTTTGGTACATTTCTTCGGTGAGGAGAACTTCTTCAGCCTTCAGCTGAGTGGATAGTTCCTTGATCTCTTGATCCAAATTTTGTGCCTCTTTTTTCCATTCCTCACTGAGCTTTTTCAGTTCCTCCTGCACCACTTTGTAATCTGGGTGCTTGTTGAGAATGTATTCAGAATCGATGTATCCAAACTTTTGGGCCGCTAGCGGTCCTGAATACAGGATAATGAAAAGTAAAAGTACAATTTTGAATGATTTATTCATGCGTTCTTCCTGTTTTTGGATGATCTCAAGCGAACAAAATTTAGGCTTTTCCTAACATAAATTAACAAACGCTGAGAATTCCAAAAGATTATCTGAACTGTTGCCCAATTGTAAAGTGGAATTGTGGACCACTTCGCTTTAAAGTGCCAGGGGCTAAGTCAAACCCGTATCCCCAGTCAACACCTATTAGACCAAATGCAGGCATGAAAATTCGAGCTCCTGCACCTGCCGACTTTTTAAGATCATAAGGGTTGAAATCCTTATAATTTCCCCAGTTGTTGCCTGCCTCTGCAAAGGTGAGCAAGAAGATGGTCGCAGATGGGTTAGGGGACACCAGGAATCGGAGTTCCATTACATACTTATTGTACACAACTCCACCATAGGGATCAGGATCTGCTGTACCTCGTGTACTTCTACCAGGGGTGATGGTTTGATTTTCATATCCTCTCAAACCTATAATTTCCTGACCAAGTGCAAAGTTGTTGAAGTTCATACCATCTCCGCCCATCACAAAACGCTCCAAAGGAATGATGCCGATCTTGTTGCCGTAGGAGCCTAAGAAGCCCATGTGTGCGCGTGCACTTCCGACAAACTTGGTCGATCCAAAGAGTGGGGTATAGAAGGAGGCATCAAACATCCACTTGTGGTATTCGAGCCATTTGTATTTTTCCTGATCTCCAGACTCTGCGTTCAATGACCTATTTAAAGAAGTATAAGGCGGGGTCAAATTCATCGACATAATGATATTGGACCCGAGTCGTGGATAGATGGTGTTGTCCACGTTATTTCTTGCTACCGTGGTATTCAGGGTCACACTTTTTGAATTGCCCGTAGCGTAGCTCAATCCAAAAGAGGTTCCAAACTGGTTGAATTCGTAATTCTGGAACTGTAACGAGTTACTGATACTAAAGTAATCATCCGGCCAGGTGATACGTTTGGAAAGACCTAGCGTCACGCCAGTGATCTTGAAAAAGCCTAAATCATTTGAATTTTGATTTTGGGCAAAATAATTTACTTGTCGTTGGACAGAATGGTTGAAAGCAAAGCTTAACGAGTTCGGTTTGTTTCCACCAAACCAAGGCTCACTCAAGGAGAGTGAGTAGTTTTGGAACGCCTGCCCATTCGCCTGAACACGGAGTGATAGCTTTTGTCCATCACCTACTGGAAGGGGATCCCACTTCTTAAAATCACCAATGTTTTTGATGGAGAAATTGTTGAATACCAAGCCTACAGTACCCACAAATCCGAAGAATCCACCCCATCCACCAGACAACTCAATTTGATCGTTTGGTCGTTCTACCAACTCGAACGTAATGTCCACTGTCGCGCTCTCAAAGTTGGGACGGAGGTCTGGATTGATTTTTTCTGGGTCAAAGTATCCAAGCGTTGAAAGTTCTCTGATGGTACGTACCAAAAGGCTTCGGTTAAATTTTTGCCCTGGAAGAATACGGATCTCACGCATGACTACGTGGTCAGAAGTTCGGTCATTGCCCTTGATCCCTACACTGTTTACCGTGACTTGAGGACCTTCGAAAATCCGCATTTCGAGGTCTATCGAGTCTCCGCTTACATTGATCTCTACTGGATCAATATTAAAAAATAGGTATCCATTGTCTTGATACAAGGAACTCACATCATCCCCTTTTTGAGGGTCGTAGTTGAGGCGCTTGTCTAGCTTTTCTTTGTCGTAAACATCCCCCTTTTGGATTCCTAATTTGGCAAGAAGCACATCATCTTCGTGGATATAGTTGCCCGTAAAGGTGATGTTGCGGTAAAAGTATTTTTTGCCCTCAACTAGGGAGATGTCGATATTGATTTTGTCTTCTGTGAATTTGTAGATCGAATCCTCTAGGATTTTGGCATCACGAAATCCCTTGCTGTTGTAAAAGGAGATTGCTTTTTCCTTGTCGCTTCTGTATTCTTTGGGATTGTATTTGGATCCATTAAAGAAATTAAGCTTGAAGTTTTTGTTGATGTAGGAGTTTACCTCTTCCGATGTAGCCACCTGACTAGAAAGGAGAGATCGGGTAAGACTTTCTTTATCTGCATCCAGCAAACGGCTGTATACATCTTTAAAAATGGATACGCGCGCATGCTCCTTTGTTTTCTTTAGCTTTCCTTTCAGCGCACGGTCGCTGATTTCATCGTTTCCGTAAAAATTAATCTCATTGATTTTTACTTTGGATTTAGGATCGATATCAAAGCGTAGCTTTACGCTATTGGGAAGGGTGGTATCGCGGTCTTGAATAATTTTCACCTCGGTATTGAGGAATCCTTTGTCGAGGTAATATTTTTCAATATTCCGTTTGGCTGTGTTGAGTACGTCATCTCGAACTACTCGGCCTCTAATATTGACTTTATCTCGTAATTCACCCTCTTGGGTTTTGTTGATGCCTTCAAATTCCACACGGGAGAATCGGGGTCTTTCGGTCAGGTCAAGAAGTAGGTAAATGTCCTCTCCTTCAATCTTGGTAACCAAAATTTTGACATCCCCGATAATACCTTGACCCCATAGTTTTTTGAGTGCGCTAGCAATAGCGTCGCCAGGCACATCAATGAGATCGTCTACCTTCAAACCCGATAGGGAAATGATGGCGACTTCATCTAGCGTAGAAAGTCCGACTGCCTTAATCTCAGCGATTCTAAATTTTTGGGGCTTTGCATAGTTCAATTCCAGAATGTTGACTGGCTTGGAGGAGGCATAGCGACTTTGGCCCAAACGGATTTGCGCCATAGAACTCACCGACCAAATCAAACAAAACAGAATGAGTATACTTCTTTTCATTAATACTTAAGGTTTAACTTGCTCTCCGGTTTTTCCAAACCTTCTTTCTCTCTTTTGGTAATCTTCAATCGCGGCAAACAAGTGTTCTTTTCTAAAATCAGGCCACAACACGTCTGTAAAATACAATTCGGTATAAGCCAGTTGCCAGAGCAAGAAATTACTAATTCTAAACTCACCACTCGTGCGAATCATCAGTTCTGGATCTGGGATTCCCGCAGTATCCAAATGATCTGCTAGCGTGGCATTTGTTATTTCCTCTGGGCTTAATTTGCCTTCAGAGACTTTTTGAGCAATGCGTTTGGCTGCCTCAGTCAGTTCCCATTGTCCACTGTAGCTCAAGGCAAAATGTACCGTAAGCCCTGTATTGGAGGAAGATTGGTGCACGGCCTCCACCAATTTTTCGTAGGTAGAGGTAGGTAAGCTTTTAATATCTCCGATTGTATTCAATCGGACGTTGTTCTTCATAACTCGGGGCATTTCAGTTACAATGGTCTCCACGAGCAATTGCATCAGCGCTTGAATTTCCTCTTGGGGTCGAGACCAATTCTCGGTAGAGAAGGAGAATAAAGTCAGGTGCTGAATTCCTATTTCCCCAGCTCCCTCAATAGAATCCCGTACTGCTTGGATTGCATTTCGATGACCAAATATCCGCATGGCCCCTTGCTTTTTGGCCCAGCGTCCGTTGCCATCCATGATGATGGCAATGTGTTTTGGTAAGTTGTTTCGGTCTATATTTTCCTTCATTTCAGCGGTTGGAATACCTACTTTTTTGGAGGTACAAAAATGGGATTTCTTTTTCAATAAATATTCCCTCTGCTCAATTAATTAATAGGTGTAGCACCTGGCCTTTGTGAGGGTATAGCTGACCGTAACCCCCAGAAAATAGTACCAATCCTTGGTATTGGGGTTTCCAAAATTCAGGCTTTGAGGAAGCGCTTTGGTGTCTGGGCCAAGGGGAGTATCGTACCTTGGTAGCGCAGGAACCGGGCTGCTAAGTGGATTCAATGCATCCGAGGTGCTTGGACGAAAGCCAAGCTCCATTCCTAAGGTTAGCTGGTTTGTGAGTAGAAACTTAAGCCCTCCCCCAAATGGAATGACCACCGTTCTAGTTTTGTAATTTTCGATGGGCACTCCAGCATTCATGCGGCCTTCTGCATTTACAAAAGCGTAGCCCATCCCAAAGAAAGCATAGGGCGAAAATCGAAACTCACTCTTGTGGTTGACATAATCCAGGAAGTTGAACTCCATGATTGCAGAAAGTTCGGTGATACGACCCGTAAAATGTCCCTGACGAAGGGAGGCCATTGCATCGATGGGTTTGATGCTATCTGCCGCCATGATCTCCGCAAGATTGACTCCTACTTTTAAGCTCCAAACATTGTCAAAATTTCTCTTGCCAAATAACGTTCCTTGAAGGCCAGATTGGCCCGCATCAATTTTTCGAAGCAGATCCCCTGAATAGACAGCAGTACCTAGACCACCCCCTATCTCATAGCTTTGTGCAAGAAGTATCGCAACTGGGCTACATACTAGGAAACAACCCAGTACCAAGGATCTTAAAATCTTAAAATTGATTTTTTTCAAGACGATGCAAGTTATAAACTACCTAACGCTAAAAAAACGGGCTCTGGTATTTAGGGGGTTAATAATTGTTAAGCTTATAAAGGCATGCCAATCAATTTCTTAGATCCAAACCCCAATTCAATTTTTGGCGTAAGGTGTCAAAGAAATGATAGCTTGGCAATTTCACCAATTTAGCGGAAAATGCTTCTTTTTTTACGCTTAATTTCACTTCTGAGCTAATTGAGGTGGACCTAGAGTCTAAAGAAATCATGAACTTATCCGTACGGCCTTCTATCTCAAAGCTAATCTCCGCTTCGTCGGACACGATGATTGGACGAACGTTCAGGTTGTGTGGACTTACAGGTGTAATTACAAAATTTTTGGCCCCAGGGGTGATTAAGGGTCCGCCGCAACTTAAGGAATATCCAGTAGACCCAGTCGGGGTAGCTACAATTAAACCATCCGCCCAATAGGAATTGAGATACTTTCCGTCGATAAAGGTGTGAACCGTAATCATCGATGAAGTATCTTTTTTGTGAATGGTAAACTCGTTTAGGGCGAAATTGACCCCATGAAAAAGCTTTTTGGAGCTATTCAAGGAGAGCAGGATCCTGGATTCAATCTGGTAATTGCCTTTGGCTAATTCTTCAATTGCTTCTCCGATTTTATCGGTGGCCACATTTGCTAGAAACCCAAGTCTACCCGTATTCAGTCCAAGGATTGGGATTTCTTTTTTTCCCACCACACAAACCGAATCTAGTAGGGTGCCATCACCTCCAATGGAAAGCAAAAAATCTAATCCATCAAAGTCATCAGGACGCAGTAGGATTTGATAGGCAGGGGAGGATGGACTTAGCAGGCGCAGCTGTTGATCCAAAATTGGGGTTAAGCAGATTGACACCCCTAGCGATTGCAATTTTTCAAAAAGACCCCAAAGTATGGGTAAAAATTCTGCCTTTAAGGATAATCCATGGATTGCTACCCTCATTTCTAAATGTCTAAAAACCGCAACAAATTACCTATGCGTTCCTCATCTGAGCTCTGTCCAACTTCCTCTTGGGCAAAGTCTTTGACTTGGTATCCAAATCGGAGTAAGGTGGCCTTTATATGACGAGTATCTGGCTTATCTAATTTGAGGGTGAGTTCCACTGCTTGAGGATCCAAAGGGTCGGTGTAGAGTTGGCAACTTAAAATCTTGGTATTTTCTGCTTCGATAAGTCGGGAAATTTCAGAAAGCTGGAAGTCTTTCATTTGCAAGGAGATGACCAAAACACTTCCTTGGGATTGTATGGACAAATTATCAGCATAGGCAGTCAATGCATCCTGAGTAGGGACGACTCCAAGGTATTGCTGGTCTCGCTCGATCACCGCCACCCATTTGGTTTGATGCTCCCCAGCCACCCGAAGCACATCATACAGGTGCTGGTCTGCATATACCCAGCAGGAAGCGCATTCAAGTTCTACCTGAGCAATCTGAATGTCTAAATGGTCTTGTTCTAGGAGGATCTCATCTGCTACAAACCCTAAAAATACCCCTCCCTCTACTACGGGTAGCGTAGTTAGTTCAAGTGCTTCCATCTTCTTCAAAGCCAAACCAACAGGTTCGGAGATTTTGACAGATGGTATGAGTGGATGGATAAAATCTGCTGCTAGCATGAATGAAAGTTAGGAAATCAATTCAAAACACAAAACGCTTTTGCGCGTGAACTTGTTTCCTTTCTTTTTTTGGAGGGATTAGATTAGGAAATTTTGAAACAAAATTCCTAATAAAATGCCCGCTACTATGATAAGGGGAGAGGATATTTTGGTGAATTGGAGTAGGGAATAGGTGCCAAGAATAAAAACTATATGGAGAAAATTAGCCTCTAAAGGTTCGAAAAGTAGGTAAGCACCTGCAATTAACATGCCGCAGGAAACAGCATTGACTCCTTCTAAAGCGGCTCGAACTGGACGGTATAACTTGAGTTGATCCCAAAATCGAATGACAAAGAAGATCAAAAAGATCCCGGGTAGAAAAATACCTGCGGTTGCAATCAGCCCTCCCATTACAAATCCCATTAGTCCAAATTCCCGCATGGAAAGCGCGCCAATGTAGGAGGAGATAGAAAAGGTGGGTCCTGGTATCCCTTGGGACAGGGCATAGCCAGTAAGGAATTCTTCGGAGCTTAAGAACTGCTTTAAATCCACGAATTCAGCATACAAATAAGGGATCAATACCTGTCCTCCACCGAAAATGAGGCTTCCATTTCGGTAAAAATTTTCAAAAAGTAGGATTGGCTGAGATTTAGTAATGGCCCCTGCAACGGCGGCAAGGAGTAATACCCCTCCCCAGAGGTAGAAATTGTTCCATTTGATCTGCAAAGATTTGTCCTCTTCGACTTTGGGCTGATTTTTATATTTGATTGAAGTGCTTAGCCCTCCCAGGAGCAGCATTACTGGAAAAATATAAGGGGAGCTGTACAAGAATGAGACAAAAGCCGAAAGTAGCATCAAGACGATGGCTTCTGGAGTTTTGATCATTTTAGTGATGGTTTTTTGCGCAGCAAAAATCAGAAAGCCAATTGCCATGGGCTGGATAAACTTGGCAAATTGGAGTGCTTTTGGACTATTTTCTTGCAAAAAATGGATGAGGATAGCCGCTAAAATCATTGCGATTGTTGCGGGAAGTATCCAAACTAATAAAGTCAAGTATGCGAGGCGAGGGCCACCCACCCGAAAACCAATTGCAGAGATCAATTGGGTGGAGGAGGGACCAGGGAGCATGCTGCAGAGCGCATTTAATTCCCAAAGTTCCTCCTCCTGGATATATCCTCTTTTTTTAACCATGCGCTCAAGCATCATGGCTAGTAGCACTTGCGGGCCACCAAAAGCGGTCAAGGAGAGGGTCAAGGTATCTTTTAGAAAGACTACATATCGGACCGCCCGAATTGACATTCTATTTTCTAAGTCCTAGTTCACGTAGCCTTTCTTCCAAAAACTCACCTGCAGTAATGTCAGTAAATTGCTTGGGATGAGCTTCAGAAATACAGCTCGACAAACAGCTGAGGTCCATCTCAGAGCGCGGATGCATAAAGAATGGGATGGAATACCTGCTGGTATTCATTTTCTCACGAGGAGGGTTGACGACGCGGTGTATTGTAGATTTCAACTTTTTGTTAGTGAAACGCTCCAGCATATCTCCCACATTCACCACCAATTGGTCAGGCAAAGCCGTAATAGGAATCCACTTTCCATCTCTACGACGGACTTGAAGGCCATCCGCACTTGCACCCATCAGCAGGGTAATCAAGTTGATGTCTCCATGCTCAGCAGCCCGAACAGCGTCGGCAGGAACTTCTTCAGGATTTTCTATTGGGAAATAATGAATTTGGCGAAGGATGGAATTGCCATGGGCTACCTTGTCTTCAAAATAAGTCTCCTCTAAGTCCAAATTTAAAGCAATCGCACGAAGCATTTGCTTTCCAGCATTTTCTAAGGTTCGGTAAGCTTCCAAAGCATCGTCCTTGAATTGGGGGATTTCTTTTGGCCAACAATTGGCTGGATACTCGGATTTGATAGGATCCGTGTCTGGAATTGCGGCAAGGTCCTGTCCTACATGGTAAAACTCTTTCAAGTCCCCGGTATTTCTTCCTTTGGCATGCTCCTTCCCCTTGCCAGTATAGCCTCTTTGGTAGCCTATTTCTGGTTTTTCATACTGTGACTTTACTGCATCTGGCAGTGAAAAAAATGTAGTAATGGAGGAATAAAGTCGATCTTGGAGCTCCTTACTTAACCCATGGTTTTTGATGGCAACAAATCCAATGTTCTGGTAAGCTTCTCCAAGCTTGCGGACAAACTCGGCCTTTTTTTCAGGATTTCCAGATGTAAAATCGGCTAAATCCAAACTCGGAATTTCATCAAACAAAATTTCCATAGATGCGGTAGATTAAGTAGTGCTTTCTTTAAATTCTTCAAAAATAAATATCTTTAACCTCAATTGATGCGATTCCATGAATAAAATCCAGATTTCCCTACTGATTGTTAGTTTATGGGTTATTTCTTGTTCCTCAGGCCCAAAGGAAACTAAAGAATCGCCAGCCGCGGAGGAGGGGAAGACTGCAATACCCGAAGTTGCCCCCCTGCCAGTCACTTTTGCCCCGGTAGACTCCCTTTCTTTTTATCCAGATGCAATTCTAGAGCTCAATACTCCATTGAGCAACCAGGTTTTTAAGCCGGGAAAGGTCCCGTTTGAGTTTAATATCAAGAATTTTTCTTTAAAAACGAAGGGAGTTGCAGCGCCACGACTAGTAATGATCTTAAATGGAGGTGATCCAGAAGGGTTTTCAGCGCCTATTTTTCAGCGGGAACTAGCCCGAGGCACCTACAGAACTGTTGCTTTTTTGGTAGATCAGAAAGGGCTATCCTTAAAAAATTTCGGAAATTACTTAGACCGAGACTTTTTGGTAGGTGATTCTAGGCCCTTCCCGTATTCTGCCGAACCCTACTTAGCCATCAACTTGCCAAGAAATGAGCAAATCATTCCTCTTGGCGAAGATTTGATTTTGGATTTTCTCGTGTTAGGTGGTGATTTAAAGTTGGATGGCTTGAAAATCAAAGTTTGGATTAATGCCTATCAAACAGAAACGAATCAATTGGTTCCCTTACGCGTGTCGAATCTTCCAGTGGGTGATTACCAAGTAAAAGTACAGCTCCTGCGCACTTCGAACAAAGAATTGGAAGGTCCTTTCTCTAGCAGTACGAAGACCATCTATGTCCGATAAGTCCTTATCTTTGGGCGATTAAATCTCTAGTAGACTATGCTTTTAGTACAACATATCCGTGATCATTACGACCAAGTACTTCTTGGACTCAAAAAAAGAAACCTAGTGCATGCAGACGCCGCTTTGCAACAGGTACTTGCCTTGGATGAATTGAGAAAGTCTTCTCAAACTCAGCGAGACCAGCTCCAAGCTGAAGCAAATACCATTTCGAAGGAAATTGGAATCTTGATGAAGGAGGGTAAAACTGTGGAAGCAACAGTTGTTAAAGATCGATCAGCGGTGTTAAAGGCACAGATTAAAGAACTTGAGGAGCAGCATGAGCAGGCAGAAGAAGAGTTGAAGGCCTTGCTGTACACCCTTCCTAATGTGCCTCATCAGGTAGTTCCTGTAGGAAAATCTGCGGAAGACAATGAGATAGTCCTCACTCATGGCGAGATTCCAATCCTACCTGAAGGCAAATTGCCTCATTGGGAGTTGATTAAGAAATACGACATCATTGATTTTGACTTGGGCGTTAAAATAGCTGGCGCAGGATTTCCGGTATACAAAGGAAAAGGTGCAAGGCTGCAGCGTGGCTTGATTAACTTTTTCTTGGATCAAGCCTTAGCGGCAGGGTACATGGAGGTACAGCCTCCCATCTTGGTGAATGAAGATTCGGGATATGGCACAGGGCAGCTTCCAGACAAGGAAGGACAGATGTATTATGCCACTGAGGACAAGCTTTACTTGATCCCAACAGCAGAAGTGCCGATTACTAATCTTTATCGTGATGTGCTCGTGAATGTCTCTGACCTTCCTATCAAGAATGTGGGCTATACCCCTTGCTTTAGAAGGGAAGCGGGTTCTTGGGGTGCACATGTTCGAGGCTTAAATCGATTACATCAGTTTGATAAGGTCGAAGTCGTCCAAATTACCCATCCCGATCATTCGTATCAAGCCCTAGAAGAGATGAGTAGCTACGTTCAAGGCTTGTTGAAGCAATTGGAATTACCTTACCGTGTACTTCGACTTTGCGGAGGAGATATGGGTTTTACCTCAGCCTTGACCTATGACATGGAGGTATACTCGGCTGCCCAAGAACGCTGGTTGGAAGTAAGTTCAGTGTCTAATTTTGAAACTTATCAGGCAAACCGTCTGAAGTTAAGGTTCAAGGGAGAGGATAAAAAATCTCAATTGGCTCATACCTTAAATGGCAGTGCACTCGCCTTGCCACGAATAGTAGCATCGATACTTGAAAATAATCAGGGTCCTGATGGGATCCGCATGCCGAAAGTATTGCACCCCTACCTAGGTTTTGATCGTATTTAAGTTTTGTCAAATCGCCAACAGCTGACTGACCACAGTCCACAGCACATTCTATTACGATTCAAACCCTATTTTCTCTAGTCACTGAAAATAAAGTCGATATTATCGAATCAAGTTGCATTGAATTCAAAAAAAGCATCGCTTTGTGCGGTGCTTTTTTAGTTTGAAAACGAATTTTCCTTGAAGAAGTGTTAAGTAGGGGTTGCGAAAGAAAGCAGTTTGGCATGTACCTCCAATACTTGGGGAATCAGGAGTTTGTTGTCCGTATTTTTAATGCAAAAATCTGCCAACTCGTTTTTTTCTTCGTCAGGGAGTTGTTGGTTGATAATTTGGTGGACTTGTTCTTCAGAACGATGGGGGTCCCGAAAGAGGACTCGAGCCATGCGAACGCGTAGGGGAGAGCTGACAGTAATGACATAGTCAAGCTCTTTTGCTGCACCCGTTTCAAAAAGTAGTGCTGCTTCTTTGATAAGGTAGGGAGCAGTTTGTTGTGCGATCCACTGTTCAAAATCTTTCCTAACCGCTGGATGAACTAGCGCATTAAGTTTGGCTATTTTTTCTGGATTAGGAAAAATCGATTCTGCAAGGAAGCTGCGATTGAGTTCACCAGTGGAGGAATAGGCTTCAGTACCAAAAGCGGTTGAAATTTGATTCCGAAGCTCTAGGTCTTCAGTCATGAGCCACTTGGCGCGATCATCGGCGGTGTAAACTGGAATTCCCAAAAGGAGGAATAGTTTGCATACGGTAGATTTTCCGGAGCCGATACCACCTGTAATGCCTACTAGTAAGGGGCGTTTGTTACTCATACTTCAGTTTAATCTGCGGAGGGCTGATTTTTACTTCCCTTAAAAATTTTGGATTGGGACTCACCTCAATTTGGAGCGTGCTATCCGTACGATTCCGCTTTCGGTAATCTAAAACGGCTTCAAATTCGAGATCTTTCAACTGTGGCAAATCGCCTTCCTCTATCAAATAGCTAAGGACTGGGATGAGTTCCTCATTGGGAAGTTTGACATGAGTTGGAAAATTCACTTTTTTAATTTTCAGTCTTTTATTTCCCTCCAAATAGGTGAGTACTGAAAAGCTAATTTGAATTTCCTTTTGCTTCAGTTGAACTAGCTGCGCCAAGTTTTCATCTACGGTCAGCTTTACTTTACCTGAAAAATCGGAATTGATTTTTGAGGCCTTTAATGCTACAGGATAGTTTCCTTTGAAAGCCTCCAAAATCGAAGAAGGGCCAGTGATTTCTAGTTGATCAGGGATAAAGTTGACCTTGCCGTCTAGAGCAATGTTTTTGTCAAAAGAGTAACTTAAAGAGTCCAAGACTGGGCGTAGCGTTTTGGTAACGATTCGATCAATCTGGTAGTGGATGGTATCCCCAAGGACGTTTTCAAGTTGGGTGGGGGTGATAAATTCACCCAAACTTCTTTTTAGGTCTGCACTAAGTAGGTATTTTTTCTCTGAAGGGGATTGGAGAAGTATTGGGTAGGGTGTTCCACTGATATTAAAATATTTCCGAAGTAGATCCCAGCCGTTTCCGGAAATTTGAATTTGAATGCTTTTCGGAAGTGGTTTTACTGGTATGTAATTTTTTTGATCGTATTCCCAATGTACAGGATAGTCTACAATTGTGCTGTAATTATCCTTATTGAGAGCGTTTAAAACCCAAAAAGTGGTAGCCGCTGCAACGCAGAGGACTACCACTTTTATATTGGAGAGCTTTCTTTTGGATATTCTCCAAGGGGATTTTTTAGAATCAGGCAAGGTGTTATTTGGTTGGACTTGATTTTTTCGAGAAGTCAAGAGAGATGGCAGACTTTTCGACTTTTACCTTCAGCCCTTTGTCTAGTTCCAACAGGACGGTATCTCCTTCCACGCTGTAAACTTTTCCATGGATGCCTCCAATAGTCACCACATCATCTCCTTTTTTTATTTCATCGATAAACTTCTTGGTTTCCTTTTGTTTTTTCTGCTGTGGACGAATCATGAAGAAATACATGATCAATATGATTGATCCAAATAGAAATACTTGGCCAAGAATTCCGCTGCTTCCTACGGAAGCTTGGGCTAGGATAAATGAATACATCGCTTATTTTCTAACAGGTCCTGTTGCAGCAGCACCGCCAGCAGACTTAGGAGTTACACTTCCTCTCATGCTTAGACGAGTCACTGTTGGGTTGGTGTTTGCTTGGATCGTTACGGTCGGAGACTGTGCTCCTGACTTAGCAGCAGAGTTAAATACCACTTTTACGAATCCAGTTTCTCCTGGCTGAACTGGTGATTTGGTCCAATCAGGGCTAGTACATCCACAGGAAGCGGTGATGTTTGAAATTACCAAAGGAGCTTGGCCATTGTTGGTGAAATTGAAAATCTTTTCAACTACTTTTCCTTCATTGATGGTTCCAAAATCATATTCCATCTCGCTAAACTGGAATGACCCTAGGGTACTTGGGTCGGCAGTAGTGGTGGTTTGAGCCATATCCGCAGGAACAGGGACATTAGACCCTTCCATTGCGGCAATCTTATCTTCTAAGGCTTTAATTTTTTCTGCTTGATCATCTTTGCCCTGAGAGCAAGAAGTTAGCAATACGAAGGCTAGTGCGATGGCGCTGAGTAGTCTTGTTTTCATGTTAGTTTTTATCTTGATTTATTTGGTCAATTAGTTTATTTACATCATTTAAAAGGTCTTCTGCCTTATTTTTTGCTTCAGAGATCACTCGTTTGCCTTCAGTTTTTGCTTCATTCAAATGAATTTCTTTACCATCCACCAATTCATTGATGAGGTCTTCCAATTCTTTTTTGTATTTGGATAGCTTGAAGGAAAGTTTGTCACGGGTATTTGCTCCTGTATCAGGAGCAAATAAAATCCCTAAGGCTGCACCCACTCCAGCGCCTAAGGCGAAAGCGAGTAATGTATTGGTTGTTTTTCCCATGGTAGTCTTATTTATTATCCAAAAGGCCTCTTCCACTCTTCCGGATTTGTCCTTTATCGGTTAGTTCTTTTGCCAAAACATCCAACAGCCCATTCACAAATTGCTTGCTTTTCGGGGTGCTGTAGGTTTTTGATATGTCAATGTACTCGTTGATGGTCACTTTCACTGGGATACTTGGAAAATGGATCATTTCCGCAAGTGCCATAGAGATGATGACTTTATCTGTAAAAGCCAATCGCTCAATGTCCCAGTTTTTTGTTTTTTCGGCGATAAGTACTTTACTACTTACGTCATTAGCGATGGTGAAGTTAAAAATATTTTCAAAAAATTCTTTGTCCTCCTCCCAATTCATCGCAATTTCTGGAAGGGGCTCTGCTTGACTGTTATCCAAAAGCGAAGCGTTTTTCAGCACCTTCGCAGCGAGACTTCGCACTACAGATTTATTTTCCGTCCAGTTCAAGTCTTTTTCAGCAAAAAAAGTAAGAATGACCTCATTTTTGAAGATGACTTTTTTCAATAGCTCATCTGCAAGTTCATAATCTTCCTCGAGAGTAGGAGCGGCAAGAGTCAAATAGTGTTGATAGGGGTCGGCTGGCTTGATGTACTCTCTAAACCATTCTTTTATCTCCAATTCGAGTTCATCCAAGCTTACCCCATTTCGGCTGAGAGCAGCCTGATACTCTGGGGATTCTCGAAGTCGCTTCAAAACCTGGTTGTTGGCCAGATTCAGTTCGTTGCCAAACGCAACGGGAGTGTCTCCTGCAAGTTTTTGTTTTTTTTCCACCTCTTTTCCCACGTGTTTGGAAAAAGCTTGAAGTAGCTCAATGGCTAAGAGGTACAATTGAGGAATCCGTTCGGCAGAAACCACCATATTTTTCACCAGAAAAAGTCGATCTTTTTCGTTGGCTTCGCGTACTTGCTTGAGGGCTTCTAAGGCAATTTTTTTTACTTTCTCCCCTGCTTCAACAGGAAGTAATTTTTGGCCTAGTTCCACATTTTGCTCAAAAATTTGGATAGCCTCCTCTGCTTCACGGGAAAGGGCTGCCTTATCTTGAACCTCCATGCTGTTGAGGTCAGGTAAAAAAGACTCTCGTATAAAGTCTTTGGCTAAATTAATGTTGGATCCTCTGCACTGTTCAAAAGCATATAAATTCTGAAATGCTTTGACTCTAAGGATTCTTCTGTTGAGCATAGGGTATGTAAAGAGCCACAAATATAAGCAATTAGATGCGTCTTCTCCTCATGGCAGATGGCACAAAAAAACCACTGAATCTAGGTTCAGTGGTCATTTTATTCTGGAGGAAAGGCTTTAAAATGAAAGTTTAAGTTTTCCAATTGCTTCAATTCTTGCCTTAGCTGCTTCGATTGCTGCTTGCTGCGCTGGTATGTTTTGCTGTTCGGAAGTGTTTAGGATGGACAAGCAGGTGTCATAAATTTTTTCTGTTTGTGCAAAAACGGTCTCTTCTTGATATTCTCCATAATACTCGGCTCCTACATTGATTACTCCTCCAGCATTGATCAAGAAGTCTGGTGCATAGATTATCCCTTTTTCCATCAAAATTTTGCCGTGCTTGGCTTCATCCTCTAGTTGATTATTGGCTCCGCCAGCAATTACTTTACAGGTCAAGCGGTCGATAGTCTGGTCGTTGATGGTGGCTCCGAGCGCACAGGGTGCATAGATATCCATCTGTATGTCGTAAAGCACATTGCTGTCGACCACAGTGGCGCCAGTAGCTGCGGCTACTTCCTTTAGTTTGTCTTCAAAAATGTCCGTGATCAAAATATCAGCTCCTTCCTTTACGAGGTAGTTGATGAGGTATTTTCCAACCTGACCTACGCCTTGAACCCCGATCTTCTTTCCTTGAAGTGAGTCTGTGCCAAATGCTTTTTTGGCAGCTGCTTTCATTCCCATGTATACCCCAAAGGCAGTGACTGGGGAAGGATCACCAGCGCCGCCTTTACTTTTTGGCAAGCCAGTTACATGACGAGTTTCTAAAGCCATGTATTCCATATCGGAAGTCTTCATGTTGACATCTTCAGCAGTCACATATCGCCCTCCCAAGCTTTCTACAAATCGACCAAATCTTCGTAAAAATGCCTCCGATTTGAGGCGAGGATCACCTATAATCACTGCTTTACCGCCTCCTAAATGTAAGCCTGCGAGTGAATTTTTGAAGGTCATGCCACGTGATAGACGCAAGACATCTTTGATGGCTTCCTCTTCGGTAGCATACGGCCACATTCGGGTTCCGCCGAGGGCAGGTCCCAAGACCGTATTATGGATTCCTATCAGAGCTTTGAGGCCTGTAGCTTGATCATGGCAGATGACCAACTGCTCATGATCCATCGTAGTGATTTGTCCAAAAATTGAACCTTCACGTACAGTTTCGGTGGTATTAATCGCTAACATCTGAAAATAGCTTTTTAGAATGTGTTATATTTGGGTTAAAACTTGGAATTTGCGTGAGCACAAAATTAAATACTTTTATGAGCTTACAAATTTTCCACATCCAAATTTTATACAATAATATTATTAAAAATTAAGATTTTATTTTGTGAAGGAGCTTTGGCGAATAAATAAATACCTAATTAAATACAAGGGATTATTGTCTTTAGGAATACTGTTTACGGTGATATCCAATATTTTCGTAATTATTCCGGCTCAATTGGTTCGAATCGCCATAGATTATGTGGTGGAGAGTTTTGCGCTTTTTGCTCCCCTTGACAAGGGTGGAATAGGCGAGTTGGCTCGGGAGTATTTTTTAGAATCTGTCTTCATCTTTGGAATTTTGATTTTGATCATGGCCCTTCTTCGGGGCTTCTTCCTGTTTTTGATTCGACAAACACTCATCATCATGTCGAGAAAAATTGAGTACGACATGAAAAATGAGCTTTTTGAGCATTTTCAATTTTTGCCCTTAAGTTTTTATAGAAAAAACAGCACGGGAGATTTAATGGCTCGCATATCAGAAGATGTTAGTCGGGTCCGCATGTATCTAGGTCCAGCCATCATGTATGGACTCAATCTGCTGATCTTGTTTCCTTTGGTGATTTCGTACATGATTTCGGTCAATTTAGAGCTTACTCTATATTCGCTCTTGCCCTTGCCGATACTTTCTTTAAGTATTTATTACGTGAATAATCAAATTAACCTCCGTTCTGAAAAAATTCAACAGAGCCTTTCTCAGCTTAGTACCTTTGTGCAAGAAGCATTTTCAGGCATTCGGGTGTTGAAGGCTTTTGTCCGGGAGCAGGATTCCGCTGATGAATTCACTAAAGCGAGTGAAGAGTATAAGCACCAATCCATTGAATTGACGCGGGTCAATGCCTTGTTTTTCCCATTGATTATGGCCTTGGTAGGGATATCTACCATCATCACGGTATATGTAGGAGGTATGATGGTCATTCAAGGGGAGATTGGCTATGGGGTCATAGCCGAATTCATCCTCTATGTCAACATGCTGACTTGGCCGGTGGCTTCTCTTGGATGGGTAACTAGCATTGTACAGCGTGCAGAGGTTTCGCAGCGACGGATCAATGAGCTGCTGGATCAGCAAACGGACCTGGTATCTGAAAAGAACCTTCAGGCCACCCTAGAAGGGTCGCTTCAGGTAAGTCATCTTTCGTTTGTGTATCCAGATTCAGGGATTCAGGCCTTACGGGATATTTCCTTTTCCATTAAAGCTGGACAGACTTTGGGGGTTATTGGGACGACTGGTTCGGGCAAATCAACCCTTGCCAACTTGCTGATGCGAATGTATGACCCTACTTCTGGGGATATACTTGTAGACAATCGACCCATACAGGACTATGCATTGGCTAGCCTTCGCAGCCAGATCGGTGTGGTTCCACAAGATGTCTTTCTTTTCTCCGATTCCATTGCCAATAACATTGCCTTTGGTCTAGATGATCCAGGTTTAGAACGCATCACCCAGGCAGCCAAGGATGCGGATGTTTACCAAAATATTTTAGACTTTCCCAAGGGATTCGACACCCTGCTAGGCGAACGGGGGATTACGCTATCTGGAGGGCAAAAGCAGCGAGTTTCCATTGCGCGAGCCATTGTCAAGGAGCCGAAGATTTTGATTTTAGACGACTGCCTTTCTGCTGTGGACACTAAGACGGAGAATGCGATTTTGAATTCCCTCAAAAAGATCATGGAGAATCGTACCTCTATCATCATCTCCCATCGGGTATCTTCTGCCAAGCTAGCCGACCAAATAATCGTGTTGGATGAAGGGCGAATTGTTGAGCGGGGAGATCATGCTTCCTTACTAGCTCAAAAGGGAGTGTATGCAGCACTTTTTGAAAAGCAAACGCAAGGCGGAGAACCCGTTGAAGAAATAAAAATTTGAAGTTCAATTAAGTGAGTTCTGTCAGCAGCTAACGGTCTACTGTCGACAGCCGATTCGTCTGGTATCAAGTTTAGCATCCAAATTTTAGCACGTTTTAAGTAGCATATACCTACCGACATAGGTCTGTCGACCGTCAACTGTGGACCAACAACAGCTAACTGTCAACTGCTGGCAACGAAAACAGGCACGCGGCCACTGGTAGGATTTCGGATATTCTATTACTTTTCTTTCAAGGCATCGCAGCGATCGTAGCTGGGGTCGATGTCAATGAAAATATCTTCTTTGGCAGTGACAAACCATTTGCTGAGCACCTCATCTTCTTTTCTCCGTAGTGTAGCCGCTTTCAATTTTTCATAATCGTCTTCAAGATTTGCCTTATGGGCAGGGTACCTGGCTTTGTAGAAAAGGATACGAACCTTGGTTCCTTCTCTTGGATCTTCAAAACGAATCGGAGGTGTGATGTCCCCAATTTTCATGGTATCAATGGTAAAGTAGAGTACAGGATCTTCTAGCGTACGTAAGGATAGCCTGTTGGAAGTAGTAGCTGGATCAGTGAAAAATCCTCCAGCATCCGAAGTGGTTCTGTCTTGGGAATATTCTTTTGCTGCTTTAGCAAAATCAATTTTACCTGCTAAAATCTCCTTTTTTAAGCTATCTAGATAGCGTTCAGCTTTGACAATATCCTCCTCAGAGGCTTTTGGAATTCGTAGGATATGCCTGGTATTGAACGTTGAACCTTTAATCTCTAGAAGTTGGATCATGTGAAATCCAAACTGAGTTTCAATGGGGTCTGATATTTCACCTTGACGAAGTCCCAAGGCTGTGGCCTCGTATTCAGGAGCCAGCTCACCTCTTCTAAAAAAGCCTAGATCGCCTCCTTGTGCTCCTGAGCCTGGATCCTCCGAATATTCCTTGGCTAACTCCGCAAATGTAGACTTCCCACTTGAGATATCTTCCTTAAACTGTAGAAGTTGGGCAACAATTTCTTCTCTAACTTTAGGGCTTGTCTCGGGCTTGCGGACGATTTGGCCTACGGTAGCTTCAGAGGTAAATAATGGGAGTGAGTCTGCAGGGATATTGCTGAAAAATGCACGCACTTCTGCCGGAGAAACGGTAATCCCATCGGTGATGGTTTTCCGCATTTTTCGAACAATAAGCTGTTCCCTCATCACTTCTTCTAGTTCTGCCTTGAGCTGCTCTGCAGTCTTGCCATACATTTCTGCAAGCATGGATTCATCTCCGCCAAATTGCTGCATGACCATAGCAAATCTATTGTTTGCCTCTAAGAGAACTTCTGCATCTGTGACAATCACGGAGTCTACCTCAGCTTTTGCCACCATAAGCTTATTGATTAGCAAACTTTCAAAAACAGAACAGCGGGTTGGGGCTTCAATGCCCTGTTGGGCTTGGGAGATCGCTTCTAGGTAAGACTTTTGAACTTCTGACTCTAGTAGGATATAATTATCTACTTTGGCAACGATTTTATCAACCACTTGTCCAGTGACAGATTCTTGGGCTTGAGCTTGTCCCAAGATCCAGAATGCAAGTAGGCTCGGAATAAGTCGGTGTAGCAATTTCATAGTTTTTTCTTTTTCGGGAGATCCGAATGGGAGGAATTAATGGTTCAAAGCTTCAAAAGTCTTTTCTTTGACCTCAGTGTTGATTTGAATGGGATATTTTTCTTTCAATCTTTTAGTAAGTGCCTGATCAAGAGCCGCTTGGTAATCTCGGATTACTAATCCGCGGGCCTCTTCAAATTTTCGTGGCCCTGGAGGATAAATTTTACCTACAACCAATACATAAGAGATGCCATCGACTTCTAACTCTTGATAGGACTTGGTAAGATCAACTCTTGAGAGTATCGGATGCATTTCATATTCAAACGTACCGGACTCTGTTGCATAAGCATTAGGATAATTGGCCCGATAATCTGCTTCAAATGCTGCAAAACTGTTTGGATCAAAACCTTTATTCTGGAGATACTTTCGAGCATTTTCAAGTTTCGAAGCATCATTCACTTTGGTGAGGTAGGCTTGAACTCGCGTTTTCCATTGGTAATTCTGGATGTTTTTCTCAAAAAACGCTTGTTGTCCAATGCTGTCATTTAAGCCTTTTTGCCAAACTTCTTGGTTGGTCAGGGAAAACAACAAGATTCCATCTCGGTATTCTTTCAGTAGTTTTTGGTAATCTTTGTTGTTCTTCTCCAAGTCCTCCTCTTCTGTTTTCGTCAAAATCACTTCAGTAAATTTTGCAAGCCAAAGCTCCAAAAAGGTTCCTTCTCCTTTCGGGGTAATTTCTTGAGCTTGCATAAAGTTCCAAAGATCACCTACTGTATAGGAAGATGTATTCACTTTGAATAGCTCGGTGCCTTGAAGGTTTTTTTGTTGAATAGCTGTTCCAAAACCCATCAAATCAGTAGCAGTAACTGTGCCAGTGAGTTTTGAAATCCCTGATTCATTTTCTTGATAACCAAAGCGTGCTTTTTGGATCGCTACTACTTGGGATTGAATCATTCCAGTTTTGGAATTACGTAAAATTTTGGAGCGAATACTTTGTTCTACTTCTTCGTAGGATTGCAATCCTCTTTTACCTTCAAGTCGAAGAATGTGGTATCCATAGGGTGTTTTGATAGGGGGAGAAACTTCTCCTATTTCTGTCAAGGAGAATCCAGCCACTTCAAATTCAGGGATCATGGTACCTACGCCAAACCAAGGCAAAATACCACCTGAGGACTTGGTGGCGGGATCCTCCGAATAAGCTTGTACTATTTCCTCCCAGATTGTGCTTTCCTTTTGGATTTCTGCATAGATATCCGAAATTCTCCTACGCGCATTTTCTTCTTGGCTTGCATTTTCTGAATCAAATCGCACCAAAATATGGGAAACTTGTACTTCGCCAGGATTGGCTTGACGGCCATTTACTTGAATAATGTGGTAGCCAAAGTCTGTTAGAATAGGATCTGAGATATTGCCAACAGGGAGCGTGTAGGCAGCTTCCTCAAACTGTTGAACCATTTGTAGACTTGTAAAATATCCTAAATCCCCTTTGTTAACTTTAGCGGAAGGGTCATCCGAGTAAGCCAGCGCCAAGGCATTAAAGTCACCTCCATTTTCAAGTTCAGCCTTTACTTTTAAGGCCATTTTTAGCATCGCAATGCTGTCTTCGTTAGTTGCATTTGGAGGGAATTGGAACAAGATATGTCTTGCACGCACAATTTCTTGTAGGCGCCCATATACCTTCTTTACTTCCCCTTCTTCGATGGAATTTTTGATTAGAAATGGCGCAACTAACGATTCTTTGATGGAGGCAAACTCCATATTAAATTCTTCCGAATCATCTAGATTCATTGATTCTGCCTCAATTACCTTTAATTTATAGTTCAAAAATGATTCAAAGTTTTCCTCGAATTCACTTCTAGTAAAGGACATTGGTGGGGCATCGATCTCTTTTCCCTTGGTAATTAGCTGTAAAAATTCTTCTTTCTCAATTGAAATAGTGCCGACGACGACAAGGACTTCTTTCTTTTCTTGGGCTTGCACCAAAAAAGGGAAAGAACTTAACAAAAGAATAAGGCTAAGTACTTGAAACGCCGGCAGGGCTATTTTTTTCATTGACAGGAAGACCAAATTAAAGATCAAAGATACAAAAATTATAAAGATAAAATGCGGCTTTACCTTACTCTGTGTTACGGCCTGTAAGCATCCGGAAATTTTTTAATTAACCTGCAGGTATTTTCTCCGTTTTTAGTTTCAAATTCAATCTCATCCATAATTTTTTTCACCAATAAAATCCCGATTCCTCCTTTTCGCTTTTCTCCAATTACCTGAGTTAGCTCAGGTACCTCGTATTCCAATAAGTTGAAGGCATTCCCTTTATCGGTGATTTCTATGGCTAACTTCTTTTTTAAGTCCTTTACCTCTAAACTAATGATTTCATTGGGGTTGCAGGCATGTGAATGGATAATCAAGTTGGCACATACTTCCTCTACGGCTAAAGTAACTTGGTGTCTGTCTACTTCCGAAAACCCATACGCTTTCAGGCTGCCTTGTAAAAAGCTCCTCAACTCCACCAGGGCGGATGTACAACAGGATAAATTCAGCTTATGGTTCATGAGTTAGTTGGGAAGCAGTGGATAGGTCTGGAGCTATCGCAATCAATCGATCCAGACCTAGAATTTTGAAAACTTCATTTACTTGTTCATTCAAACCAAAAATTGCAAATCGAATTCCTCGTTCCGAAAAATCATCTAGATAAGACATAAATACACCCAATCCAGCAGAAGAGATATACACCAGATCAGTTCCGTCAATTAACAAGACTGTAGCGCCTTGCTCTAGGATTTCCTGCATGGATTGATCCAATAGAATGGAATTGCTGGCATCTACCTCTCCAATCAAGCGTAAAATATCCTTGTTTTCCTCTTTTTTCCGTTCTAGTTGCAGCATGCTTCGCTTTTTAAATCAGTTTATTTGAATTTGACTACCAACAGGGAATAATCATCGTCTATCATTCCATCTCCGCCCACAAATTGGTGAAGTGAGTCAATAATTACCTGCTGTAGGTGAATTGGAGGTTTTTGATGGTGAGCTTCTACTATCTTTTTTAGTCTGTCGTTGCCAAACTGTTCTCCTGTCTCATTTCTTCCTTCTAGGATGCCATCCGTAAGTAGCACCAAAATATCTCCCGCATGGTAGGTAAATGTTTTCTCCTGTACGTGGTTTTTGTAGCTTAGGTTTCTTACAATTCCCAATCCGAGCCCTTCTACGGAGATAAACTCAGCTTTGTTTTCGTTTGCCTTGTACCAAAGGGTAGGAATATGACCCGCTCTCGCGTGGCAAAACGTGTGGTTGACCACATTGATTTCAAAGATGGATGCAGTAATGAAGTGGTTTCTCTCCAAGCATTTGCTCAAGGCCGAATTTGCTTTTTTCATGAACTCCGCAGGGCGAAGGCTTAGTTGAATCAAGCTTTGAAACACCCCCTTCATTTGTGCCATGTGAAATGCTGCTGAGGTTCCTTTGCCAGAAACGTCTCCCATGATCAGCACAAAATGATTTTCATCGACTTGGTAGGTATCGTAATAATCCCCCCCTACCTCATCTGCTGTATTGGAATAAGCACAGATATCAAAAGAATCAGGGTGGTCCAGCTTCAAGGGCAAAAGGGCTTTTTGAACGCGCTGGGCTATCTTTAATTCCTCCTGATACCGTTCATTTTCGATGGCTTGGTTGAGCAAGCGGTGGTTTTCAACTGAAATACAGGCCTGTCTGGCGAAGGTGCCGATGATACTCATCATCTCCTTGTTGAATCCTTCTTTCACCTCTTTGATCAAGATAATCCGGGCTAGGATGGATTTATTGACAAACAAGGGTACGAGCAATGCGGATTTGTAAATGGGATGATTCAGGCGAATGGTCTGTGGTTGTGGGCTCTCTGCAGTGTTTGTGTAAACCCAACTTTGCTTTTCTTTTGGAATAAGCATGGTCAGTTCTGCCCGTGTCTGTTCATCAAGAACTCGGAAGGGATTTTTGATTTGAACCTGTTCTTTTGGATTCAATGCTATCCATGCTCCATCTGAAAAAGATGCGCTAATACAGGAATCAAGCAAGATATCGAGTACCTTTTCCTCGCTATCTTCTGGCTGTATGGACTGGCTTAACTTTTGAAAATTAATCGCCTCTGTTAGTTTTTGTTCAAAAACAGAAGAGGTTGGCAAGTTGAAAAGGGTCACCAAAAAGCTAAAGAGGCCATAGGCAAATACAAATCCAAACAAGGCCATTAAAAATAGGTTGTCGGTCAGATTAATTTGTACTTGTCCTTCATTTCCAGAATCAAGCACGCGGTAAAATAAGATTCCTGCACAGAGTAGAATAAGAAACAGAAATAACAATGTTTTCCATTTCTCTTTAAAATTTAGATAGGGGATCCACTTTAAATTGACTGCAAGGAGAATTGAAATAACTAGAAGGATGACCAAGCCAAATAGGAAGCTGTAGTCAAGATTATTGTGATTAAAAAACACAAAAAATAAGGCCCCTGCCATGGAAAACTCAAATACCTGCCATTGGTTGACCACCTGCTTATTTTTTTGATAGAGAATCAGGTGCTTCCACAATAGCGTGGTGGCGATCAGAAATGCACTCGTCCAAGCAAAATTGATATGGTAGAAAACATTTTTTAAAAAGGGGTCTGTACCAATCTTACTTTCGCCTAGGGCATAGTAAATCAATTCGGTAAGTAGGCCTGCGGATGCTGCAAAAAGGCCAGTAGAGACTCCTCTCCAGATTAAGGTCAAAAAATCAGATTGCCTTGTTTTCCAAAAAATATGGCGGTAGACGAGGTATAAAAAAATGAAAAATAGAATTTCTAAGATCCAAGTCACCTCTTCGGAGATGCCCGAGTCTAGGTTGTTGAGCATTCCAAAAATCCGAACCAAGTCCACCAACACCAAGGCAAGCCAGACTACTATGGCCAACAAAAGGCTTATTCTGCCAAGAGGAAGTGCGCTGGTCTTAATCATGGAGTTACCCTTCAAAAATAGGGAATGTCAGCCAATGCACAGCTATCTCTAGCGACTCGAAATGTGGTCGAACTGTTAAATCTTACAAAAAGCTTACAAGAAGATTACATCTTCGACTATTCCTTTTCCTATTTGTGATTCAATCAGGGCAATTACCTTAGATTTATTGAGTTGAAGTTCTTTTTTTACAGGTCCAGAGCTGATTTTCACAAAAAGTTTTTTGTCTTTGATGTACACATTGCTACTCCGGTCAGCGATGGTTTTGCCAACCAATTCGGGCCATAAAGAAATGAGCAACTTCTCTTGGTAAGTATCCTCCAGGCGGTAGGCCTTCAATAAGTCTTGGAATGCATCAGCCAAGGGTGCGGCGTCCTTTTTTCTAGGATAGGTCATGGGCATCAATAAAAATTTCAGAGGCGATGCTATCGGCGAGCAGCTGTCCTTTACGGGTTAAAGTTAGCGTTTTCCCTAGGGTCTGGATCATCCCTAGTTCGGTTAATTTTGTGATGGTTACTTTTTTTAGCTCTAAAATATTGAAGCGGTATCGCTCTGCCAAACTATCAGTATCTACGCCCCAACGAGTACGAAGGCCGGTAAGAATTTCTTCATTTATGCGCTCTGAACTGCTCAAATTTTCAATTACGAAAGGCAACGTACCTTTTGTAATTGCTTGGGTGTAGCTCGGATTGGAAGATGGATTAAAGCCTCTTGAATCTCCATCGAAAGAATGGGCACTAGGACCAATGCCGAGATAGGGGCTGCGTTTCCAGTAGTTGCTGTTATGAACTGCCTCTTGATCTGGGCGGCTAAAATTGGATATTTCATACTGAACATAGCCTGCTTTGTCGCATTGCTCCTGAAGCCATTCGTATTGCTGGGCTACAAATTCATCTTCCGCAGGACTAAACTTTCCTTTTTTGGCCCAATTGCCTAACGTAGTTTGGGGTTCGATGGTTAAAGAATAGGCCGAAAGGTGGCCTGGGTCAAGTCGAAGTGCCTCCTTCAAATCTAGCCGCCAAAGTGAATGGTCCGAATGAGGATACCCGTAAATCAAATCAATCGAAAATTTTTGAAATCCAGCTGCCCGAGCCAATTGGATGGCTTGCTTCGCCTCGGTTGAAGTATGGGCTCGGTTGTAGGCTTTTAGGATTGGATCCTGAAAACTTTGGATTCCCAAACTGAGGCGGTCTATGCCTAGGGATTTCCAGATGGCTAAAGCTCTGGAATTGAGGTCATCTGGGTTGGCTTCCAAGGTCACTTCTTGCCTTTTTCCAGGAAAAAGGAGGGCAACTTGATTCAAGATTTTTTCTAAGGAATCTGTAGGCAAAAGTGAAGGGGTACCCCCTCCAAAGTAAATCGTATCTACCAGTTCCCCGTTCAAATAATCTTTACGAAGTTCAAGCTCTTTGCAAATGCAATCCACTATTGAAGCGATGGATTTCAGATTTGTTGAAAAATGAAAGTCACAATAGTGGCAGGCTTGCTTGCAAAATGGAATATGAATGTAGATACCTGCCATTTGAGTTGATTGTCGGGTAAATATAACGGATGCGATCCTTTAGGTAGACCAACTTTATTTGCTCACTCAGCTTTTCTTTTATTAAAGAGAAGCTGCCCCTATCAATCTGTGTTTAGGATTTTCTGGACAAATTGCGGATACTCACATTGATTAAAATTCATTTGGAGCCTGTCTCAGGAATGTTGAGTTTTGTAAAAAGAAAAAAATAGTCGGATAGTAGTGAGTTCTTGATTATTTTACTTTGGAGATTTTCGATTAAAAATGGGTTGAAATAACCTTAGCCATACCGCTTAATGCGAAGAATAACACTTGTTTTATTTCTAATTTTTATTTCTCATTGGGGAGCCGCTCAGGTATTGGAAAATTACCAAGGAGCGTGGAGGAGCTCTACCGAACAGTCTTTGGTAGGGTCCATTGGGCAGAAGCAGGTGCGGTTAGCAGTAAATTCCTTTCCACAATCCTATTTTCGATTTGAGGTTCCCGGCAATTCCACGGTTTTCGTAGATGGGAAACTTTGGGATTTGATCCAAAACGACACCACTTTTTTTATTCCTACAGAAGATTTAAAGAAAGAATTCGGAAAGGACAGTTTACTCGTGACCGTTGTTAGTGACAAGATTAGGCTTGGGGACTTTGGACTAGCAATTACCAAGGTGGCAAAAAACCAAGTGGAAGAAAAGAAAGCAAGTTTAGCCGATCAATTTTTTGCCTTAGAAAAGCGCCAAGTTGTTCAGCCACTAAAGGACTTTATCGCCGTTTCACTTTTAATTATTTTGACTTTGACAGCTGTTTACAGGAGGATTTATCCCTATTTATTGGGGGTTTTTCTGCAGCCTTTATCGGTGATAAAAGCAGAAGATTTTTCAGAAAGTGGAGGATTGCAAAAAGTATTTTCCTTTGATATTTTGTTTTTCCTTTTTCTAGTATCCATGATCCTCGCGCAAAGTTTGGTTACAGGAATTGTTATTTTTAGACCAGATTGGATTGAAGATTGGGGTGGGGTATCCTCACTTTCACTCTTGCTTTTTTGGGGATTAGCTTCGATTGTTTTATTGGTATTGACCATCTTGAAGTTCTCTGCAATCAAATTGATGGCCTTCCTTTTTGATTTGGGTAAGTCTGAGTTTGCCCATTTTTTTTACTTGCTTCGGCTTATCACCTTTGGGTTTACATTGGTCTTAATAGCAACCACTTTTTTTATAATTAATGACTTTTACTCACTTGAAGTTGTGTTTTCAAACTTGATGAAAGCGGTATTTTGGGTATACCTCTTTGGGGTCTTGGGACTTTTCTTAATTATGATGAACCGGTTGAATTTTAAGAAATACCATTTATTTACTTACCTTTGCCTAGCTGAAATAGTACCATTTTTGGTTTTAACCAAATGGATTTTGGTACTAATCCAGTAAAGTGATGTGTTGAACGTAAAAGGAACTCCCAGCATGAGTGCAGCTCCAAAAGATCGCTATACCCCAGTAAAAAGCATACTGGTCTCACAACCTAAACCTACCGAAGCAAATTCTCCTTATCTACTGCTTGCAGAAAAGTATAAGTTGAAGATAGATTTTAGGCAATTCATAAAGGTGGAGCCTGTTCCTCCGAAGGAATTCAGAAAGCAGAAAATAGATATTTTGAAGCACACGGCGATTATTTTTACGAGCCGCAATGCCATAGATCACTTTTTTGCAATCTGTAAGGATTTCAAGATTGAAATGCCCGCTGAAATGAAGTATTTCTGTATTTCAGACCAGACAGCGCATTACTTGCAGAAGTACATTGTGATTCGTAAGCGAAAGCTTTTTGTAGGTACTAAGACTGCAGAAGATCTTTTTGATTATTTCAAAAAACACAAAAACGAAAAATACCTTTTCCCATGTTCGGATATTCGTAAGGATGATATTCCAGGCTACATGGAAAAACAAGGTATTGCGTTCACTGAGGCAATTATTTACCATACTGTTGCAGCTGATTTATCAGATTTGGCTGATGTTAAATACGATATTTTGGCCTTTTTTAGCCCTTCTGGAATCAAATCTTTGCGTCAAAACTTCCCGGATTTTGTGCAAGGGAAAACCCGAATTGCTGCCTTTGGTCCTACCACGGCCAAAGCCGTTCGTGACATGGGACTAATTTTGGATATTGAAGCTCCGATGCCTAATGCCCCAAGTATGACTGGCGCATTGGAATTGTTTATCAAAAAGGCCAATAATTTGTAATTCTTAGAATCATTTTCAGTGGTTTCTCAGTTTAAATTCCTAGACTAGTTTAAATTTGGGAACTCCACATTCAAAATGAGTAGAAATAGCGAATGGATTATATTTTTTAAAGCAATGGGATTTATCCTAGGGCTTTTTGTTTCTGGGTCTAGCCACGCGCAGCAAGACCCTCAGTTTACACAATACCTCTCAGCAGGGACCTTTTTTAATCCAGCTTTGGCTGGCAAAGAGGGCGGCCTTCAATTCGCTGCACTTCATCGAACCCAATGGCAAGGATACACCGCAACTGCAGGTGCTGGGAAGGCACCGACCACCCAATTGATTATGCTGCAGGGTAGGCTTAAGCAGAAAAATTTTGGCTATGGACTTACAGTAATCAATGATCAACTTGGGGCTACTTCCAACTTGGAAGTCAATCTTCAAGGTAGTTACCATAAAAAAATTCAACGAACGCAACTCAGCTTTGGAGGATATGTGGGCGTATCCAATAGTACCCTGGACTTTGAGGAGTTGCAATTTGTGAACCCAGAACCTAGTTTACCTCAATCGGGAACTGAGACGCAGCTGGCACTGGATATGGGGGCCGGACTACTCGTAGATGCTGGTAATTTTTATGTCGGACTTAGTGGGAGGCACCTCAACCAAGCTTCTTTTGATTTTGGAGAGGGGAATTATGCCAATCGGCTTCAACTACACAACTATTTGTTGATGGGGTATCGAATGCGTCCTTCAGGTCAGTTGCGGGTAGAACCAAGTATTTTATTAAAATCTCTAGATACGCATACTTTATCCTATGAGGTAAGCGTTATAGCCACAATCCAAAATAAAGTAAATGGTGGTCTTGCCTATCGAGGAGAGGAATCCGTGTCTTTAATTCTGGGTTATAGCCTTTTGAAAGACAATAGCTTAAAGTTGGGTTACGCCTTTGATTTGGTGGTTGGGGGGCTAGATGCCAAGGCGCCTACCTCTCATGAGTTGATGTTACGCTATGCTTGGTCTGATGTATCTAAGACAGTAAACCGGGTAATTCAGCGGACTCCAAGATTTAGATTTTAAGGGATTTGTTGGATTAACAATTGGGCAAATTAGTGGTTACTATAATCTTACAAGGAGCATTTACCCCCTCTGTATTTGTTTTATTAATCTAAAATAAGCTAACTTTCGACGTCATTTTCATAGATTGGCGAAGTTTGGCCAAAGATTTGATGATACTTTAAAAAAGTCATTTATGTACACTAGATTCAAATTTCCTTTTTCATCACTTGTACTAGGGGTAGTATTCATTTCCCTTTTGTCAAGTTGTGGGCTATTCAATAAAAAGGGGATGGCCAGCGATAAAGCAAATCGAAAAGGAGAAGTAACAGGGGTAGCGAAGCGAATTCGTTGGAAGCAAAATCTTCCCATCGACATGGTTCCTATTAAAGCAGGGACCTTCTGGATGGGGCAATCTGACGAGGATATTGCCTACACGCAAGCTTCCTTGAATAAGCAGATCACGATTTCTGAATTTTTTATGGACAAGTATGAGGTGTCCAACAACAAGTACCGCCAATTTTTAGAAGCAGTAAAATCCGGCCAATTGGATACAGGTACACCTACTACGCTCAAGGCAGCACCTACCTTTAACCTGAATGATCTAAAGCCAGATAGTACCGTTTGGACCAAAAGCTTTGCCTACCATTATGGAGATCCCTTGATGGAGTTTTATTTTGACCATCCTGCATTCGATGCCTATCCTGTAGTGGGGGTTTCTTACGATCAGGCTCAGAAATATGCCGAGTGGAGAACTTACCACCTCCGTGCAAACGACGACATCGAGTTTGACCTTCCTGCATTCAGATTACCAACTGAGGCAGAATGGGAATATGCTGCCAAAGGGGGTAAAGAAATTGCGAAGTACCCTTGGGGAGGACCTTATTTGAAAAATAAAAGAGGCTGTTTGATGGCCAACTTTAAGCCGGGCAGAGGAAATTACATCGATGATGGATTTACTTACACTGCCCCAGTAGATGTATTTGCACCCAACGGATTTGGGCTTTACAATATGTCTGGTAACGTAGCAGAATGGGTAATGGATGCCTATAAGGTCACTTCAAGAGCCGAAACTTGGGATTTGGATCCTGTTTATATGGACACCAATGAACCACGGAAGATTGTTCGAGGAGGAAGCTGGAAAGATATTGGACACTATTTAGAAACTTCCACCCGAACCTACGAATACCAAGACGTAGCGCAAGCACACATTGGATTTCGTACAGTCATGACTTTTATCGGTCGATCAGCTTCTATGGATGCGAAGCTTAATAAGCGAATGAGAAGGTAATTTCCTTCACCCAAAAATAAATTTACACCCTACAAAAATTAAGTTCAAATGGCTAGTAAGAGCAATTTCTTTTATTCCAAGGTGATGCCGAAAATCTACGGTATCGGTGCAGCAGTGGTAATTTTAGGTGCAATGTTTAAAATCTTGGATTTGCAAGGTGCAAACTGGATGATTGGTATTGGTTTGACTGTAGAAGCGATCATATTTTTTCTATCCGCCTTTGAGCCTAGCCCAAAAGAAGTGGATTGGAGTAAAGTATATCCAGAATTGGATGAGGAAGGGCCAGCACAACCAGCAAAGAAAAGAACAGTGGCAGTTTCTGGTGATCCCGTATCCGCTCAGTTGGATAACATGCTTCAGCAGGCCAATATTGGACCCGAGTTGATTGAAAGCTTAGGTAAAGGAATGAAAAACCTAGCTACCTCTGCTGAGAAAATGGGAAATCTTGCGGATGCAGCTGTGGCGACTACTGAATATGCAGCGCAAGTACAAACAGCTTCCAAGACTTTGGCAAGCATGAATGATTCCTACGCACAAACTGCAGCTGCCTTGATGGCGATGTCCTCGGCTTCTCAGGATGCTCAGGCTTACCAAGTACAGATTCAAGCAGTGACCAAGAACTTGACTGCTTTGAATGCAGTGTACGAATTGGAACTTCAAGACAGTGCTGAGCAGAAGAAGGCACGTGCTGATTTCTATAAAAATATGTCTACTGCGATGTCCACCTTTACTGAGGTGGGGAATGAAACCCAAGCTTTTAAGGAGGAGATGGTCAAATTAAATCAAAATGTAAGTGCGTTGAGCAAGATTTATGGTGGCATGCTTACTGCTATCAGAGGATAATTTTATCTCTTATATCCATTAACTAGACACACATGGCAGGAGGTAAAGAAACACCTAGACAACGGATGATCGGGATGATGTACCTGGTTTTGACGGCCCTTTTGGCCCTCCAGGTAAGTAATCAGATTCTCCAGAAGTTTGTCCTTCTCAACGATGGGATGGAGCGAACTTCTAAGAATTACGTATTAAAAAATGAGTCAATGGTAGGTTCCATTGAGTATACCATTGCTCAACAAGGGAACAATGAAAAGGACTTACCAAAAGTTGCAGCCTCCAAAAAGGTAAGAGCGGCATCTAAAGAGATCTATGAATACCTCGAGGGGCTAAAATTGGAATTGATTAAACAATCCAATGCCAAAAATGAGGAAGGAAATTTTGTAAACTCCTCTTTAAAAAATACTGAAGCTTCAGGAAACCTATTTGTAAATCAGGGGAAAGGTGTAGAGTTAAAGAAAAAATTGAATGATTTCCCCAAAACTGTAGAAGGAATCTTAAAGGGCGTTGGCATTACGAATTTGACTTTTCGTCCAATTGCGAAGGACGCATCTGAAATCGAATTGTTTGCAAATGACCTAGAAGCCAGAAACAAAAGCTTCGTTTCGCTGAATTTTGTAAAATCACCTGTGGGAGCTGCTATTGCGATCTTATCCCAATTTCAAAACGAGGTATTGAATATTGAAAATGAATCGTTGACGACGATTGCAAACACAATTGGCTCGTTTTATTTCAAAGCGGACATCACAGAAGCCAAAATCTCCGCAATTTCCAATGTGGTTGCTGCAGGAACAAAGTTTGAAGGTACCATGTTTATTGCCTCCTCCTCTTCTTCGGCTTCTCCAACCATGACTTTGGATGGTAGATCTATTCCGGTTGATGCAAAAGGATTTGGAAAAATTGAGTTTGTGGCCACTCCAGCAGCAAGCTACGATGATAAAGGCGTAGCAAAAAAAGTGTTGAGAGGTCAAATCGTTACCAATGTGGGAGGAGAAGATAAAGTGTTGCCTATCGAATATGAATATTTTGTGGCGCAACCTGTTATTAAAATCACCTCAGAAGTAGTGCAACAATTGTATGCAGGTTGCGCGAATGAATTGAATATAGATGTGCCTGCTTTAGGTAATTCATATGCTCCCGAATTTACGGTTACAAATGGAGATAAGATTAAAGGAGCCAAGGCCGGTCAGGTGACCGTTGTGCCAAATGCAAGTGGAAAAGTGACGATTGGAGTTAGCAGTGGAGGGAATAAAATTGGGGATGAGACTTTTGATATCAAACCAGTTCCTAATCCGACCATCAGTGTGCTAGCAGCCAATGGATCTGAATTGGATATTAGCCAAGCCCAAACAACCAATGTGTTGAGCGGTGTAAAAATTGTTGCCAAATCTGATCCAAATTTTGCCAGAACTATGGCTAAGGACGCTAATTTCGCAGTTACGGGAGGAGAAATTACCTTGGTTCGAAATGATGTACCAAGAGGTGCTCCAGTATCTATTGGTGCAGGGATTAGAGGATTACTTGGTGGAGCTGCATCTGGAGACATTCTTGTCATCCGAATCAATCAAATTACCAGAACTAATTTTAGAGGAGAAAAAATACCTATGGACTTCCGTGGGGTAATAACGGTACGCGTGAAGTAAGCTTCTCAGTATGCTAAAACCATAATTGCTATGAAACTATTCTTGAGATACACTTTGATTGCTTGCTTGGCCGTTCTTGGCTTAGTTGGTGAGGCAGCGGCACAGGTTGCCACATCTGTTAATCCTTCTAGTCTTGGGACACGCCAGTATGCCATGGATACGGTATATTCTGCTAAGCGCATTCGTGAGGATGACAAGATGTATCAAATCTCAGTTTGGAGAAGAATTGATCTGCGAGAAAAATACAATACCCCACTTTATGGAAGTGGGGATAATAAAGAAAACGGGATCATCAATCACATTTACAAAGCAGTGAAGCAAAATGCTTTGGAGATTTTTGCGGATGAGAACTTTACTCAGCCACTTTCCATTGCTCAGTTTGATTCCAGTTTTTGGAAAACAGATTTTCAAGATTCTATTTTCGTAAAGCAACTGTTTTTTCTAGATTTCAAAGAGGACTTTGTTTTTGATAGACAGCATTCCCAGTTTAAGTTTGACATCAAGTACATCCAATTGGTAATGCCTGCAGAAACCAATGCGGATCCGAATTCAGGAGTAGGTTTTCAGAAGACAGTAGGATTTATCCGTTACAAAGACTTTGTCACCTATTTTGCAAAACATCCAGATGCGCGATGGATTAACTTTAAAAACATTTCAAAAAGCATCACCTACAATGAGGCCTTTGAATCTCGACTTTTCAGGTCAGTAGTGACTCGCTACACCAACGAAAATGAAGCCTTAATCATCGACTTGGTAGATAAAAATACGCCCGCGGATCGGCGAAAAATGCAAGCCTATTTGGATGCACTCGCCTTTGAATACAATCTCCTAGAATTTGAAAATTCGGTCTGGGAATGGTAAAAACAAAGCCTCGAATTAATTCGAGGCTTTGTTTTTTGCTAACTCAGCAAGGAGAACTTTGGCTTTAGCAGCGCCGATTACCGCTGCAATTTCCTCTTCTGAAGCCATTTGGATTTTTTTCACCGATTTAAATTCTTTCAGTAATTTCTGTGCAGTCAGCGCTCCGATCCCTTCAATGTCGGTCAGCTGGCTATTGAGTGCTTTTTTACTACGAACTTGTCTGTGGAAGGTAATTGCAAAGCGGTGTGCTTCGTCCCGGATCCGCTGGAGCAGCATCAAGCTTTCGGATTTTTTATCTAAGTGGATGGGGTATTGGTCCCCAGGAAAATAGATTTCTTCCAGTCGCTTGGCAATACCTATGATGGGCATCTTTCCATAAATCCCCAGTTCCTGCAATGCTTCTACCGCAGAGGACAGTTGACCTTTGCCCCCATCGATCACCACTAACTTAGGAAGAGGCAGCGCTTCTTCGAGGAGCCGCTTGTAGCGACGCCAGACAATCTCCTTCATGCTGGCAAAATCATTGGGCCCTTCGACAGTTTTTATGTGGAAGTGTCGGTATTCTTTCACGGCTGGTTTTCCCTGTTTGAAGCAAACCATGCTGGCTACTGGATTCGTGCCTTGAATGTTTGAATTGTCAAAGCATTCGATGTGGTCAGGGATTTCCTGTAGGCTTAAGTCTTGCTGTAGTTGACGGATGACTCGGTCTTTTTTGTCTTGATTGAGGCCCAGTTGGAGTGCCTTTTCTTTTTTGTAGTAGAGTGCGTTTTTGAGGGACAATTCGATTAGTTTTTTCTTATCGCCAATTTTTGGGACACTAAGGTTTAGCCCTTCAATAGGCTCTAGGTCTAGGTTGACTAGTATTTCCTCTGCATCACTTAGAAATTGATCCTGAAGTCGAATCAGTGCGGTCACTAATAGTTCCTGCTCAGATTCATCCAATCGTTTTTTTAGTTCTACATTTTTGGAAGTGATCATGGCCCCATTCTTTACGCGCATGTAGTTCACGTAAGCAGTTTTCTCATCGGCCACTAGTGTGCATACATCCAAATTGGCGATGCTGGGATTGGTGATTAAGGATTTGGCCTGGTACTTTTCAAGGAGTTCCAACTTGGTTTTTACTTGATGGGCTTGTTCAAAGGCCAGCTTTTCGGCTAAGAGTTCCATGCGCTGCTTGAAATAGGTTTTGGCTGGTGCCAGGTTTCCCTTCAAGATGTGTTTGGCTTGTTCAAGATCTGCGAGGTAGTCTGCTTCGAGCTGCTTGCCCACGCAAGGACCTTGGCAATTGCCGATATGGTATTCCAGACAAACCTTGTATTTCTGTTCTTGAACCTTGAGGTAAGATAGGTCCAAGCTACAGGTACGTATGGTAAATAGCTCTCGCAATAAGTCAAGCACGGTATTCATGGCTTTGACACTTGCAAAAGGGCCAAAGTAAGTTCCTCTTTTTGGGATGTACTTGCGTGTAGGGAAAAGTCGTGGGAAGCTTTCCTTAGTGAGCACCAAATAAGGATAGGTCTTGTCGTCCCGTAGGAGGATGTTGTATTTGGGTTGGGCCTTCTTGATTAGGTTGTTTTCAAGAAGTAGGGCATCTAATTCGGAGTTAACCAGGGTGATCTCAATTTTGGCAATTTCTTTGACCATTCGCCTTGTTTTGAGATTGATGCCACTATTTTTATTGAAGTAGCTGCTGACCCTTTTTTTTAGGCTTTTGGCTTTGCCTACATAGATCAATTCCTGCTCTGAGTTGTAATACTTGTATACGCCTGGCTGATCCGGTAGGGAAAGGTGATCTTCGGGCAGAAATGAGGAGGAAAGCATGGGATGAAATTAAAAAAAACAGCCCAACAAGTAGGCTGTTTTTAGGTGGGATGCTCCAAGTTTAGAAATCATTTTTCTTGGCATCGTAGTCAAAGCCAGCATTTTGTTGACTGTCAAACTCGTATTTATCACAATCAATTTCGATACTTAGCGGTCGTTCCGGTCTTGGGAAAGGACCTTTGGTGTAGCCCAAACTGGCATCATCGTATACCTTTGCCATGAACTTAGCCCAGATTGGACGGGCAGTTTTGGAACCTTGACCAGCTGACCAGCTTCGGAAGTGGATGGCACGATCATCTCCACCTACCCAAATGCCTGAAACGAGATCTTTGCTGATTCCCATGTACCATCCATCGGAACCATTTTGAGTGGTACCTGTTTTTCCTCCTAGTTCATTGCCTACACGAATGGCGCTGGATACACCTTGGCTGGTGCCTGATTCTTCTTCAAATCCACCTCTCAGCATGTAGGTCATCAAGTAGGCATGCTCCTCGCTCATGGCCGGCTTTTTCTTTGGGGTAAATTGATGGATCAAGTTTCCATTTTTGTCTTCAATACGATCAATGTAATAAGGCGTGATGTGTTCCCCTTTGTTGACGAAAGTTCCAAAGGCACCTACCATTTCAAATACACTCACATCATTCACTCCTAGAGCCAAGGATGGAACCTCTTCTAATTCACTGGTAATGCCCAATCGTCTAGCCGTTTCAATGACAATCATTGGGCTCAATTTTTTCATCATGTAGGCGGTCACGGAGTTGATCGACTGGGCCATGGCCTTTCGAATCGTCATCCGTTCATAAGAGAATTTACCATCTGAATTTGAGGGGCTCCAGGCAGGCTGTCCAGGAATGTACACTTCTACTGGTTGATCCACTACTGAATAGCAGGGGCTGTACCCATTTTCAATCGCAGCAGCGTAGACAAAGGGCTTGAATGTGGAACCAGGCTGTCTTTTTCCTTGCTTGACATGGTCAAACTTAAAGTATTTGTGGTCAATGCCCCCAACCCAAGCTTTGATATGGCCCGTAGCAGGATCCATAGTCATCATGCCTGTTTGCAGGAATTTTTTGTAGTAACGCATGGAGTCCATGGTGCTCATCAAGGTATCTCGCTCACCTTCCCAAGAGAAAATCCTCATTTTCTTCTTTTCGTTCAACTTTAGGTCGATGGAGTCCGTATTGTCTCCGTACCGTTTTTTCAATAGCCGGTAGGCCTCTGTGCGGGTAACGGCTGTTTCAATAAAGTTTGGAATGACCTGAAAGCTTTCATTGATCCAAGGTTCTCTAGTTCCCATTTCTTTGTAAAAGGCTTTTTGGAGCTCTCTCATGTGTTCTTTCATGGATTCTTCCGCGTAGCGCTGCATGCGACTATCGATGGTCACATAGATCTTCAGTCCATCTCCAAACAGGTCATAGGCACTTCCGTCCGACTTCAAATTTTCCTTGGACCACTTGATGAGGTCTGCTTTCACGATCTCTCTGAAATAGGTCGCTAGTCCTTGATTTTGGTTTTGAACTTGGTAGTCAAGTACAATGGGCAATTTGGAAATGGAGTCGTATTCGGCTTCCGTTAGAAACTCGTTTTTCACCATTTGAGAAAGAACGGTATTTCGTCTTCTTAGGGAATTTTCAGGGTTAAATACAGGACTGTAATAGGTAGGTGCTTTAAATAATCCTACCAAAACAGCGGATTCTTGAATGGCAAGCTCTTTGGGAAGCTTATTGAAAAAAGTTTTTGCTGCGGTTTTAATTCCAAATGCATTGGATCCAAATTCCGAAGTGTCCAAGTAAAGTGTAAGGATTTCGTTTTTGGTATAGGCACGTTCGAGCTGTGTAGCTACGATCCATTCTTTTGTTTTTACGATTAACATTCGTAAGCCTGGAATATTGCTTAAAAATCCAGAGCTCGCATCTGTCCTAGTTTTGAATAGGTTTTTGGCGGTTTGTTGGCTTAGGGTAGAACCTCCCCCAGCATCCTGGCGAAGGATAATGGATTTCACAAATACACGTAGCATGGCTTGAAGGTCAATGCCAGAGTGTTCTTCAAATCGCTCATCTTCCGTAGCGATAAGGGCTTGAACCAAATTAGGAGCTAGCTCCTCATAGGTTACTGGGCTTCGATTTTCGCGCGCAAAAGTTCCTAAAAGTACCCCGTCTGAGGAATACAACCCAGAGGCTAATTCACTGTCTGGATTTTCCAATGCCTTAAAATCAGGCAGCGTTCCGAACAATCCAAGAAAATTGATGCTCACCATCCAAACAAAAAGGACAAAGAAGACTAAGCCGCCCAAAAAGGCCTTCCACAAATAATTTATTGTTTTGGATGCCCAATTTTCTTGGGTAAAAGGACCGGGTTTAAACATGACTTATCGGTAGGTAGCGGTAAAGAATTGTAGGTATTCTTCCAGGTCTTTGGTTCTGTTTAAAACCTGGAAGTTTTCAATGGATATAAAAAAGGAATTACTTTTCACTTCTTCCTTTAGTCCAATCGAAGTGAATTTTTCCTGAAAGGTTTTAAAATAGTCCATCGCTTTCTCTGCATTGGAGAAGGGGCTGATTATAAAAATTGACAGTTGTGCACTCAAATTCATATTTCCTGTTCGCAGCCTAGCATTTCCGAAGGACTGGGTATGGAATGCCTCCAGATCTCCAAGCAAATTCTTGGCCGATTCCACATCTGAAGGGGACAAAGCCACTACAAATATATGGGTTTGGTCATCAGTAGCCTTGTAAGGACTTTCCTTTGCCAAGTTTTCTTCAACATTTTCCTTTATCTCCTCCTTTTTTGGAGCCAGATCTTCTTGTACTACAGCCGAGGAACTTGATTTAGCGGCTAGTTCTTCTGAGCTAAGCAGTGGCTGTAGCATGGCTTTGGCTAAAGTGATCAATTCTTCCTCCTTTGCATTTTGGATAAATTCCTCGAGTTTGAATTTGAATTGTTCCCTACTTTCCTGCTTACCCGAGATCATGGCATTGAGCAGGAGGAGCTTCTCTGTGTTTCGGGTAAGAGGGTATTTTTCTAAAGTAGCAAAAACCAAATCCCTCGCTTGGGAATAATTTCCTGAATAGTAGGCTTCGTAGGCCTGCTCATATCCTTTGGCGGATTCTAAAGAACCTTTATTTCCTGCTCCAGCCTCTGGATTATTTACTGAGAAGGTATAAGGTGACTCGGGAAACTCAAGGTTGAGGAGTTGTACATAGGTATTGCCGTCTCCTTTTCGCTCCTTTTGACCCAGATATAGCAGGTAATAGGCTTCTGGTTTTTTTACTGTCTTGGGATATTTTTGTATAAGCTGTTCGAGGTATTCCCCACTACGTAGTGCTTCCTTCAACTGAAAAAATAACACTTTACCCAATTCAAAGTAGGAGTCTTCTAGCTCGCTATTGGCCAATTCAAGCTGCGCAGGACTCTTGGGGATGGACGCAAGTAGGGTCTCAATTGAGGGCAGACCTGTGGAGTCAGGGGAACTGTCTGACTCAGCTGATGCTTTAGCTAAAAGTGGCAATGATTCATCGGCAACCTGAAATTGTGCTGCTTTCCTTCTCCAATTGTCTTGGAGGGGACGATTGCCCCAGATTCGCACAAACTCAATCGCACCTTGTTGTAAGGCAGCACTATTGCTGAAGTAAAAAGTAGATCCATTCCCTGAATCTCCAAAAGCCAATAAATTATCAAAAATGGAGGGCGACTTACTGGGTCTATCCTCGTTTTTTAAGTCTGCAAGGCGCTGCTTTTCACGAATCAGGAATTCTTCTGCTCGTTTAACTTGTTCTTCCTCCGTCAGGGAAGCTAATTGTATCAAGCTATCATTTTTTTGGATGCGTTCAAAATGAAAAACATAGGTATCCAAGCTTGTCTTTTTTTCGGAAAGCTGCTTTGCTATGGGATCCTCTGCTTTGATAAAGGTGAGTGCGCTGTCTAGATAGTATTTGGTAGCTCGGTAGTCTTTAAATTGGTCAAGTTTGATTTCAGCTAGCTTTTGATAAATGTATCCTTTAAACCTAGGGATTGAACCTGGTTCTTTTGCTGCTTGATGAAGGAGCTCGAGGGTTAAAGGGATGTTGTTTTGTTTTTCTTCAAATAATGCCTGTTCAAAAATCACTACATCTTTCAGATCTTTATTTTTTGGATCCTCATAGAGTCCTTCGTAATAATTTCGGACCTTTTTCAGGTCTTTTGTGGCATTAAGTTCGGCCACTTGCTGGGCATACAAAGTGGCGAAGAAAGCCCGTTCGTAAGGGGGATTTCCTTCCAAAGATTTTTGAAAATAATCAAACGCAAGCGCATCCAATCCCTCGCGCTGGTAGCGTTGTGCTAGGATAAAGTAAAGTCTTGAGCGTTCTTTTTTGTTCGAGGTATAGTTTATCGCTCGGTCTAGCGCACCAATTACTCCATTTTGATCTCCCCTTTTTTCATAGTAGTAGGCAAGGGTTTTGTACAAGTCAAAGGTATTGTCCGTGTTGATGTCTTTTTCTTTGGACAAGTAGTCAATCGTAAAGTTGGCCTCTTCTACTTCATCCTGGTCGATGTAGCCATGGAGTAAGCTGATGAGCGCTTTGTGTCGTAGGTCTTTGTCTTTGCTTTGGCTATTGACATAGCGAAATGTGTTTTTGGCATCATCCGCTCGTGCTTGGAGGTAATCAATTTTACCAATCAAGTAGTAGCTGTCGTCTACCCACTTGGATATCCGATGCCAGTCGATGGCTTTGGAGGATAGCTCTCTTGCGGAATCTAGAGACACTTTGTTTTGTTGGATGGTAGCAGAATCGATCGGAATGAAAACAGGGAGGATTTGAGTATAGTCCTCTTTGTAATTTTCAATCACTTGATTTTCGACAGCCTTGATTTTAGAGTCTGCTAAAAAATAGGCGTTGTAGTGGGAGGTAAGGTTGTGGAATGCTCGGTTGGTAAAGGTATTTTTTTGGGAGGAGCAAGCCGCCAAAAAAAATAGCAACAGTCCAAATACATACCTTACTTTTTTCCGCATGGGTTTTCCGAACAATTTAAAACACCAAATTAGGGTTTTTACACCACTTACCGAACGATGGTGGTGGGGTATTATTCTTTTGCTGGGGTGAATTCTTCAATTTGCTTTCTAGTATCTTTGAAAAATGGCAGCAAAACAGAACAACCCGAATCCCAAAGGGCCTTTTATTCCAACATGGGCCAAGTACATGGGCTTGTCGTTCCAGCTTTTTGCAACGATTGGAGGGGGTACTGTTCTAGGCTGGTGGATTCAACAACAATCTACCTTAAAATTTCCCTTTTGGATCCTCCTTTGTTCTTTTACATCCGTTTCAATAGCCTTTTACGCGCTTTGGAAATCCACACAGCAGGATAAGTAGGCAGCCTATAAAATTTAGATAAATTTGAATTTCGCATCTACTCATGAAATTTCTTTCCTCTATCCATTTCAAGTATGCGCTTGTAAGCCTTTTGCTAGCGTCGGCGATTTTTCTTTTGCAAGCTATCTTACCTAAAACAATCCATCCAGCGATTTGGAATATTTTTGGATTTATAGCTGTGCTATCCTATTTGCTGAGTGTGGTTACGCTTTGGCTTTATCAAAAATCTCCAGAAAATTTTATTTCGCTCAAGTTCCTCGGTATGCTTATTCGTATTTTGAGTGCATTGGGGTTTATTGGCATCCTTTTAGTGCTCGGTTTGGAGAATATTATTCTGTTTATGGCTAATTTCTTTCTTATTTTTTTGTTCTACTTGATTTTTGATATATACTCCTTTATTTCTAACTTGCGCCCGAATTCGAAGTAGCCTTCTTAAAAACGAGTAGATGACGCGCAAATTTCTGGTACTAAGTCTTTTATTTTCAGTGCTTTTGCTGAATTTTTCTGGGGCGTCTTTCGCTGCTGGAACAGAGTCAGAAGAAGGCAAAGAAGATCCAACTGGCTTCATCATGCACCACATCAAGGATTCGCATGAGTGGCATTTCGTAACGGTTGGACATACGCACATTACTTTGCCACTTCCGGTGATTACATACGCTTCGGATCGTGGTCTTGAGTTTTACAAGTCAAGTGATTTTCAAGATCCAAAAACACATAAATTCGGTAAGGAATTTGCTCATAATGGCATCTACATCGATGACCATGATCATTTAGGGAGAGTAGATGGAGCTTCGATTCTTGATTTTTCAATCACCAAAAATGTGGTGATGTTGTTTATAGTGATTGCGTTTGTGCTTTACATCGCACTTTCAGCAGCACGGCATTACCAAAAGAATGGCGCTGTGGCCCCAAAAGGAGCAGCCTCATTTGTAGAACCTATCGTGATTTTTGTTCGAGATGAAATTGCACTTAAGTCTATAGGCCCTAAATACAAGAAATTTGTTCCTTATCTCCTAACTCTATTTTTCTTCATTTGGACTGGAAATATTCTTGGACTTCTCCCTGGAGCAGCAAACCTTACTGGAAATATAGCGGTGACTTTTACCCTAGCGATGATCACTTTTGTGATTGTCAATGTCAACGGGAACAAGGACTATTGGAAGCACGTTTTTGCCACACCTGGTGTGCCTGCTGCGCTATTGCCGATCATGGTGCTTGTTGAATTTATCGGTCTATTCACCAAACCTTTTGCCCTGATGGTTCGATTGTTTGTGGCAATCACAGCGGGACACATTGTAATCCTTTCTTTCATCGCGTTGGTATTCATCTTTGAATCCTACTCCATTGGCGTGTTATCTACGATTATGGTGACCTTTATCAATGTGATTGAATTGCTTGTAGCTACTATCCAAGCGTATGTATTTACACTATTCTCTGCTATGTACATCGGGAGCGCAGTAGCTGAACACCATCATGACGATCACCATTAATTTGTAATTTTCTTTCTTCAATTTATAAAACCAATGTTTATGTTAACTTCTATCTTATTGACTGCTGGATTTGCACTAATGGGTGCTGGTATCGGTGCTGGACTTGTTGCGATTGGCGCAGGACTAGGTGTCGGTCGTATTGGTGGCCAGGCTATGGAATCTATTGCTCGTCAGCCTGAGGCTGCTGGCAAGATCCAAACTGCCATGCTTATCATTGCAGCTTTGATTGAGGTGGTTGCCCTGTTTGCAGTAGTAATTTGTTTGCTTATTGCATTGAACGCAGGTGGCATCGCCTTCTTCTAAGACAAAATGAGTAGGGATTGGCGCTAGGCCAATCCCTTTCTTTTGAACAAAAACG